>Ga0310696_10004902_pt1 | contig 16296 bp, 14 predicted proteins | sample AusTroGonzalo_MG_4_FD_203885 | JGI IMG/M metagenome (GOLD analysis project Ga0310696, IMG submission 203885) | Bovine rumen microbial communities from tropical cattle in Woodstock, Queensland, Australia - Gonzalo_02 (v2) (version 2) | ecosystem: Host-associated > Mammals > Digestive system >...
ATTTGTTCGGATTAGTCTCCATCTGTCTGTATATTGAGGAAACTACAGTCTCAAAATAAGGCCTGTCCTCTGGATGTTGTTCGAGGTATTGAAGTCTAGACATGTTATGCTTTTTTTGGAGGTGTGTTATGAACATTCCGCTTCTATTCTCAACATCAACCGTTTCCCAGTCACAATAAGGACATTTCTTTACTGGTTTTTTGTCACGGTATTCTATATCAAACCATTGTTCCCACCAATAGTTTCCGGTACGCATATAATACATTCTTCTATCGTAAAGGGTTGGTGTTTTAATTCCATATTGTTTTTCTATATACGTTGTAAGCACACCGCCTTTGTTTTCAACATCAGGGCTTTCAAAACCCGTCTTGCGGTCAATTGCATAAATCGTTTTTCCTTCTTGCATAGGATATTTTTTAACTTTCCAGTCAGGAACAACAAACACTTGTGTAGATTCCTGACTTCCTGCTCTTTTGAATTTAACATTATGTCTATTCAAGATATCCTTGATACGAAGCTTCCCAACATGGTATTTCAATGCCATAGCTTCTATTCCAATCCCTGTTTCTGAATATTCTTTGCAAATCGCATCTTCATCCAAAACCACTTTTTCTCTCATAACAAATCATTTTTTAATTAACAATGCAAAGATACAAAAAAAATCAACACAAAAATACAAAAAAACCCAATTAATTTCGTTGCAATATACGGACTGTTTTTATAAATATTTTACATTATTAAGCAGTGTTAATTGTTATTGATTAATAATATCATAACATATAAAACAAAAAACCGCCAGTTGTTTAACTGACGGTTTTTCAGTAATTTAGAGATTAAAATTATCTCAACTCGTTGATGTTCCAATGTACTAAACCATCGCAGATAATTGCGCCGTAGTAACGGTTGTTAACAAGTTTTTTAGCGTAACGTGTCACAATTCCCTTAACAGGAGCAAAGTTCTCCGGATTGTACATGGTCGGGGTCAGAGCCATAGGAATGTAGGGTGCGTAGATGTACCCGGTATCCAACAGGCTTGTGCCGTGATGGCCCATAATCAGTGACCAATGCGGAGCATACGGGTCAACGATTACCTGATAACGTCCCTGCAATGAACCGATTTTCTCGATACCCATGTTGTACTGCATGGATTCTGCGGAAGCGTCGGTTACATGGAAGTATTCCAGGTCATTCAACACCGCGCTGATTTCGGCTGAAACAACGATGAAGTTCGCGCCGCCACGGAGAGTTGATTTCTGGATTTGGGCTGAAATCATGTTGATTTTGGTCATCAGGGTCTGGTTCCAGTCTTTCTGAGTGTACACTGTTGAAGGTGTACCGATTCTCTGCCAGCCGTTGTAGTCCCAGCGAGCCTGCCAAGGAGCTGACTTACGGATGTCGCGGAGGATTTCACGGTCGATTTCGGCTGCAACCTGTTCTGACAGGATAGCGGTCAACTCGGCCTCTGCGTCGATGTTGTGGAAAGCGCTTACATCCTGAGCCAATTCAGGTGACCAGGTAGCACGCAATTTTCTTTCCTCGACGGAAACTGTAACAGAGGTCAGCTGGAAGCTAACTTCACCCATTTCGGTCTCCAATTCGAGAGAGTCGTACTGTGCCCAAGCGATTTTGAACTGTTTGGACAGGTCGATTTCGGAAGAACCTGAGCCACTGTTCTCTGAAGAACTGTCATTGGTCAGAGCGTTCTTGTCGATACCGATGTAACCGTTGATGGTCTTGCCTTGTTTGCGGCAGGGTTTGGTCAGGTCGAGCTCGATGTAGAGCTTGCCGTTAGCGTCACATACGCCTTCGTAATCAACGATACCGGCACCGTACTTCTGGGTCATAACGCGGAAAGGAATAGCCTCGTTCTCTGCGAATGAAGCATAGTCATCACCACCGTCGATAGCCTTGCTGTTGATAACCTTCAATGAAGCCAGGAAAGCCTCGGTGTCCATCTCGTTGCCGTCAGGACCGGTCAGTCTTCCAGCGTTGTAGCTTGCGAAACCGGTAACTTCCAGTAACAGTGAGCTCAGTGAGCCGTCAGCGCTGTTAACAGGGCAATTGGACAGGTCGGTGATTTCCTTGTAACCGCCTTCGGGGGTAATCATGACAACCTTAGCCGAGCCAACCTTGATGGTCACTTTGCCTTTTGAGTTGTCAAACAGGAAGTCATTGTAGAACAAGTCATACAAAGATTTCTTCATGTAAGCGGTAACTTCAGGAATAGTCTCGGTAGCACTCATCTGTACAGGGTCAACAACCTCGTCAGGAAGATAGTAACGGTTGTACTCTTTGTAAGTTCTCTGGTTTTTCTCGTCGAATTCCTCGCCGTTGTAGAAACGGTTGGTTCTCTTGTAACCCATCAGACCTACGTGTGAGCCAGTATCACCATCAGTCAAAGTTCCTGCGTTCTGGAAGTCCCATTTCCTTTCGGAGGTAACGGGCTTGATGAAGAACAACTTACCGATAGGCAGGTTCATGGCCTGAACTGAAACGATGTCGTTGGCCAACAGTTTGCTGAACACCCTTCTGATTAAGGGGAACACAACGGTTTCGAATGAACCGCTGTTGTCTGAAGCGGTAGCTTCGTAAATCAGGTGCTTGGCCTGGTTTTCATACAAGGTGGCTACGGTTTCCTGGATGTGGCCTTCGAGACCTTCAACCAAACCGAGCTTTTTCCAGCGGTTCTGGATATCCTCGCGGATTCTTTTCTGGGCTTCGAGCTCGATTGAGCCGACTTTGCCGCTTGTCAATAATTCTCTCATGTTATTATTTCCTTTTTTTTTTGTTTTTATAAGTTTCTTTTTTTTTTTCAAGCTTTCGCTTAGCATTTCTCCACCCTTCTCATCAGGTCGATTGTGTCGGAGAGTTCCTTGCTGTTGAGCAGCGTTGTCTCCACAATCATGTCCTTCTTGGTCATGGGCTTCGACTCGTTGACTTGTGTTGCGATTAAGCTGTCAACGTTGTTGTTGATGGGATGGGTTTTCTTCAGCTCGGCGTCGATTGCCTCATAAACATCCTTGCACTCATTCAGGGTTTTCACGTTGTTGAACCTCTTCACGATTTCCATCTTCTCGTCTTTGGTAGTGCTGTTCTCCGTAACGAGCTTGATGATTTTCGCAAGGCTTGCGTTCATGACAACCGCTTCATTCAGCTTGGACTCAATCTGGCCTGCTATTTTCTTGAGTTGTTTGTTCTCCGCCGTGATGGCGTCGATTTTCTTTTTCACAGACTCTCCAATCCTGTCATAGCTTTTGTGGATATGCCTCTGTTTGTCTTCCTCTGAATGGTTTGTGTCACCCTTTGTGCCAACTGTTCTTGAGCCGTTGGCGATTGTGGTCATTTCATCCAAACCGTCATCTTCGGTCATGCCGCATTCATCCATCTCAACCTCGAAAACCATCTCCTCGTCGGTTTCGGTTTCCTCGTTGTAAGGAGCCATGTCACCAGCATTTCCTACCCATCTGCGTCCGTTGTTGGCGTTTCCTTTCGGAGCGCCGCCATCGAACTGTCCGCCTTTTCCGTCATCCGACGGAAGTGTCATTGCGGTCTCTTTCTGGTATTCGTCCGTATAGCCAAGGATACCCTCCTCGTTTATTTTGGACTCTCCCAAAGCGTTCTCTTCATCTTCAGCGTCTTCGAGGTCGATAATGTATTCGGTTCCCGCGTTATCGTCTGTCAAGGTTATGGTATTGTCGTCGTTTTTGACAACTCTGATACCGTCCTTTACCGGGTCGATAACTTTCTTCACCGTAAGCATTTCCTCGTCGCTCATTCCAGTGAGGTCATACTCGCCGTCCGCGTCAATGTAGCTGTCGAGCTTGCTCCAGACTTCCTCGTCACCTTCATCCTCGGTTTCATCCTCGGTTCCGGTCTCATCTTCCGTTTCGGCTTCAGGCTCGTTTTCGACGGAAATCTCGGTTTCCGTTTCCTCTTCCTTCGGCTCTTCGGTGTCTGTCGCCTTAACATCTTCTGTTCCGGCGGTTTCTTCGTCAGAGATAGTCTCCACGTCGAATTCCTTCTCGTCGTTCTCGGCTTCGGAGAGTATCTGTCTGATACCTTTGTTAACGCTTTCGCTAAGAATGCTCCTGAGGGATTCCTTTGTGGCTTCAGCCAGCGTGTCGCTCAGGGCGTTCTTCTCGGCCATCAAGTTCTTGATATATTCACTTCTGATGTTGCCCATTTTTTATGTTTTTTATTCGGTTATTTTGTTTATTCCGTTATTATGGTTGTTTTTGCAAACACATTTTTGTATAAAACACTACTGATAAATATTATCCAATTCATTTTTTTGTGCAAGATAGCAATTCACAATTTGTAAATCGTAAATATGCACATTTTTTAAAATGTAAGTTATTGTTAATGTATGTTTTAGATTATGTTGTATTAGTAAAGAAGAATCTTGTTTATCCTACCGATTGTCTCATCGATTGACGGTTTTCCGTCTCTCGTTTCGTCATTTTCGACAAATTTTTCAAGAGAAGACATGTCATTTGATATGAACGCACCGGGAGTGGACGGCTCAAGAACTATGTCCCAGCATATCAGCTCAAGGTCGTCTCCGACAACAAGCTGCCCCATTCTGTTCTCAACAGTACCTACAGCCCTTGATGAAACACCTATGAGTATCCCCTCTATGAGCATATTTGCCGCAAGGTCTCCGGAGGTTGAGCATACACCGTATTTTCTGAAACCGGGGGTTGTGTGGAGCTCGAGCTGCCCGACAAGTGTCCTTCCCCTCCATTCAAGATTTGTTATCACATGGCTCACATCATGCCCCGACAATGACGAGGAGTTGCCAGACCACACACAATGGCCTTTCAAATCCATAGTATAGAAATCATGATTCTCCACCTCAACACAATAAACCATTCCATTGTAATCCTCTTCTGTAAATGAAGCTTTACCTAATAAAAAGTAGTTGCTTAAGGAACGGTATGTAAAATGCATGTTGGAACAATTCTTTCCCTCTATAAGCCTTCCATCTATAAACCTGTCATTATGTCTGTCTTCTTCGTGATATGCACCATTATATCCTATTTTGAGCTGGATTTCATTCAAATCCATCACAAGTTGTTTGGATGTTGAAAACACATCATCAGAATAATAATTACCAGGTCCCAATCCTCTTTCTCTGCCATCTCCCAAAACAAACCAATCATAAAACAATCTTAATGTTTCTTTCGACTGTTGCTTTAACTCAAAAGGAATAAACTTGTCATAACATGTTCCGAATTGGTTCAGATATATTGCAAGACGCATATCGTAAATAGAAAAGACAGTAGTATTAACATCTTCTTTTCTATTCTCTTTATATTCCAAAGGAAATTCATTTAACATCTCCCTTATTTCGTCAATCACCTCTTTTTTGCGTTGAAAAATATGTACTCCGCTGTCATTTCTATTACATCCTTCTGAAAGATAAATACCGAGGAATTTCGCCCAAACATCCATCGGTATAACTAAATCATGTCTATATTTTTCTTTAAGTGTATTACTTTGTATTTTTGAAACTCTTTCTTCATCAACACGAGGAATGATGAAATATTCGTCATTCCTGCCAATCCATTCGCCTGATTTGTACAAATATGAATGAGACTGGTCTGGAACCTCGTTGTCAATAAGTTGCTGAGCCGTGTAAAATCCCTTAAATTTCTTGTTTCTTCCAAATATTGGAAATTTATGATTCGGTGTAACAAGCAAATCCAACCTTCTTCCTTTGATACGAATCATTTTACCATTATATTCGCTTTCAATCTTCTTCAACACTGATTTTACCTCAATCACCTTATTTTCGTTAAGAGTTAATATATTTTCACCCTCTTCTACATCTTCTATATTTTTCCATCCTATCTCTGTAAGTATTTTTGTACCAGGAAGTTGGCAAGAAGGATGGTCCAGGCTTCCTATTGCGGAATGATTAGACACTCTCTCCCGTAAATACTTGTCAACCTCGCGTTTCAAAACATCTTCCGGGTAAACCCTTCCGTTCGCGTTTTTGATTCCGTATTTCTGGAACACGGCGTTCACGACAAACCTGTCAGGAACGACAAGTTTCATGTTGTTGTCTATGTCTTCCCTTATCTGCCTGAGAGTGTCGCAGTCATTTATGATATGTCCGTCATTCTCAACAAGAAGTCCGGTACCGGACTGGCCTTTCTTTACCTCTGTAAGTTCCTGACGGTTGTATGTTTTGTACATTCTGTTCATTAACTGTCTTTTTTTGAATAAATATAGCTTACAGCGGTTTTGATTCGTTTTTTCGTATAACCTCCTCTATCACCGTTTTCACAACATCCAGAAGTTGTCCCTCTGTAACCCTAACAACCCTTTTTCTGTTCTCGTTTTTGGGACTTTTGCTCTTTTTTGAGTAAATTCCAGCAATACCCAAAAGTATGGTCTTTGCCAGCATATTGTCATCTTCAAGGCAACCGTCACGCATCATGACCGGTTTTGTCTCATCCATCCAGTTCACAACGACATACCTTCCATTTAGTCTCACATCAATATGTCCGTATTTCCCTTCCCGAAAAGCAATCCTGCACTTTCCTGATTTCCTCAACTCGTCCAATGAGCCAATAACAATATTATATATATCCGTCATCGGTAGAACCGGCTCCAAAAACTCGTTTAAACTTGTTTTCATGATTTTTTTGTTTTTCATTTCGTTAATGTCAGGTTTTGTGTATACGGTGTCATATCCTCCGTCGTTAAGCAGGAACATGATTACTTTGTTGTCCTGTACTGGATAATAACCTACTCCGTATTTTCTTGTGAGTCTGTACTTTTTGTCCACAATATAATGTTTAAGCTCCTCGTTATCAGTAGTCGCTATCTTATCAACACTCTTGTCGGTTGTGTTCCATTTTACAATTTCGTTGGCGACAGACATGTTCATGGCAGGTATCATTCCTATGGTACCGCTTGAAAAGAATATGAATAGCGGAACCATGTTTCTTGCTCTCATATCTTTCCTTCTCTCGTTCTTTTTCGCTATGTCCTGATTCAATTCCACTTCTTTCATCTCCTCGGCAGAGGCTATCCTCTCAACAGGAAAAGTGTTTTTTGATTTTGAAGATACCACATAAGCTATGTCTCTGAACTCCCTTCCATGCCACTGTTTCGGAAACCATCCGTTCATATATGTGTAATAATGGCACATCTCATGCAACAAAGTGGACAAAGCGGATTTCTCAGTCCATTTGTAATTTCCGTTAAGTTTTATTTCCGGACGGCAAATCTCAACGAAATTTGAACGATTCACATATATCCTGTCAGCCCCAAAAAACGGCTGCTGATAGAATATCTTGCCATTTCTTCTCTCATATTTCAAATCCTTGTTACCAAGAGTGAACCTACCCAACATCCGTCCCATACTCCCTTTTCCTGTTGTAATTACACTGAAACTGCATCCTCCTAACTTCCCATCGAAAAGTTCCCTGTTAAGCATATTGTACTTATCCTCAAGCCAGCTAGTGGTAAGGTCAATATATTTCGAGCCGTCGTTTTCCTCAAATATCATACATTATAATTTGTTTAAATAAATATCACAACAAAAATTTGCGTATTTCAAAAACTTTCCGTATCTTTGCAGCGTGAAACGAAAAAAAACAAGTAAACATATGAGAGCTTACAAAGGTTTCAACAAGAGTGAGGACGGCACATTGTCATGCAAAGGTTTTATCTACGAGCCTGGCAAAACTTACAAACATGAATACGGAATAGAACTTTGCAGGAGCGGATTCCACGCATGCCAAGAGTTATGGCAAACTTGGCCGTTTTACCCGAACAACGGTCAAACAGCGTATTACGAGGTGGAATGCGGCGGCAATATGATAGAGTCAGAAGACGGTGACGGGAAATTCGTATGCTCGGAAATCACGCTTTTGAAAGAAATCGGCATGACTGACGTTGCGAGATTCGATGCCGCTGGAAAATTTTTAGAAGGCTTCGCATCGATTAAACTCGACGAAAAATGGAATTTCATCAACACCGAAGGTAAAATGTTGTCAGAGCGGTGGTTCGATGGTGCAGGATACTTTTCCGGAGGTTTCGCAAAAGTCAAACTCGACGAAAAATGCAATTTTATCAACACGGAAGGAAAGATAATGTCAGAACAGTGGTTCGATTACACATTCAGTTTCAGAGAAGGTTTCGCAATAGTTGAACTCAACTGGAAGTGTAATTTTATCAACACCGAAGGGAAACTTCTGTCTGAGCGGTGGTTCGATGATGTATGGAATTTCTTAGATGGTTTCGCTTTTATTAAAATCGACGGGAAATTGGAAAAAATCAACACTAAAGGCAAATTTGTTAAAGAATAATGTTGCACAATTCAGAAACTTTCCGTATCTTTGCAGCGTGAAAGCGAAACCGCAATAGTGCGGACGCAAACCTAAACACAATATATATATTATGACACTTCTTATCATTTATTCAATCGGAGTAGCGGTGGCTATGATTAGCCTATTATTCACCGAAATCTACCTTTACGGCTGGAAAATAAACAGAATGGAGCCCAAAGAGTATCTTGAGGATTTCGTTTTATCACTCTTTTCATGGATTACAGTAGCGTTGTCTCTGGTCATGTCCATACTTACGGCTGTTTGGAAACTGGATGATTACAAATTTTTCCAAAACTACAAAAACTAACCGGTAGAATGATACAGGTACACACCCTTGAAAACGAATACGAAGGATATGTCTATGACATTTCCCTTGACGGCACATTCGTAAACGCTCTCGGTATGAACATCGTGTCGAACACGGACGGTATAAACTTCCAGATACCGGAAGCACTTAGATACGACGAAGAGCACCCTTACGTTTCAGACGGAAAAGGAAGGAATTCCGTGAAAGGGAAAGCATATACCGGTATCGCCGCTGACGTAAGGGAATTCGAGGATATGTACCTGACCGGAAAAAACGGGCTTGACATTGACGAAGTGGTCCCAAGCTCTATCAACTTCAGAAGGAAAAACTACGCGGACCTGCTATCCAATAACAAGGTAAAACTTGTCGGAAACAGCATAAAGTCAAAGAAAATGCCACTTTATATAGAGAAATTCCTGGATGTCGCGATACGCCTTCTCCTTGAGGGAAAGGGTAGGGAGTTCCTGGAATGCTATTATGACTATATAGAGAAAATATACAATTACAGGATACCTCTCAAAGAGATAGCCTCTGTCGGCAAAATCAAGACGAGCATAGAAACCTACAAGGAAGAGTGTAAGAAACTTACAAAAGGGGGAACAAGAAAAGCCAGACAGGCATGGTATGAATTGGCCATAAAGGAAAACATCCGTGTCAACATGGGAGACGCGATATACTACATAAACACAGGTAAAGGTAGCGGAGTCCCAGACGTGAAAAGAGTAACAAAATTTTTCACGGAGACGGCCGATATGTTCGGAATACAGCAAACCGACAAAACAAAACAGTTCACTTCCGAATACATTAAACTTTCCAGGGCTTACAAAGAAGGCTCATTGCCAGAAGCCGCAAAATCAAAATACACAGCCACAGACGAAGACGGAAAAACATACTTTGTGCCGCTTGAAAGTTTTGTTGAGATAGCTCACCCGGAAGCCGTTGTGAAGGACGAAATAGAATTCAACTGTGTCATGCTGCCCAACGAGATTGTTGAAGACGAGGAGGACCGCTACTGTGATGACAGTTTTGAGTACAATGTTGAAAAATACATAGACATGTTTAACAGTCGAATAGCCTCACTTTTTGTCTGCTTCAGGCCTGAAGTGAGAGAGAAAACAGGCCCTAAAGGAAGTACTGTCAGCTCAATGATGATAACAAAACCCCAAGACCGTAAAAGTTTCACGGACGACGAATGCAAACTTTGCTCCGGACACCCTTTCAACCCTTCAGACCAGGACCGTCTGGAAGATGTTCTGGAAATGGAAGACAAGGAAATACGCTTCTGGACTTCTGTGGGAAAGAAACCGCCTTACATAGAAGAATGCGGAATGGACTGGGAAGACATAAAAGCAAGATATTTCAAACGACAAGAACAACTCATGGGAGAAGAGGTGAAAAGCGAGACACAAATGCTAAACCTGCTGATATCAAGACTTAAGCCTGACGACATAGACAAATTCAACAGTGACGGTATACTTCCAGCTTCACTTTCAAAACTTGTTAAAATAGAAGGCACTGGTCTTGTGTCCCTCAAACACAACATACGTATCGCTTCGATTTACGACATTATAGACAAGACTTTTGACGAGACTGAAGAAGAGGATATACCTGAAAACGAAAGCAGTTCGGACTAAACTGTGAATCATTTTTTCTCTCACAAAAGCCTTTTCGCCACACCGTCCTCAACCATCCTGTCGATGTTGCAGAGGAACTGAAGGACACCTATATCCTCACTGTAGAACAACTGCAAAGGGTTTCCACTTCCTTTCTTATACGGTTTCACCTCTTTGTACATTACCCCAAGCCAGTTCCTCCATTTGTGCAGAGTTATGGCGTATTCCTCGACAACATTGTTCCCTGAGTCAACAAACACATAATGAATATAGTCCGCATTGCTTCTCCCCAAACAACCGGCGTAATCTCTTGAAGTTATCTCATATGTTATGTTCCTGGTCTTAAGGCCATAAGCGTCAGTCTTGCATTCGTAAGTAAGCTCGTGCCCGTCTTCCATCACAACGTGGAAATCTATATCGTCACGCCGGCTGGCAGGTTTCTTGGTGTCATCTGTGAAAAATTGTATTCGGCCTTCAGACCTCATCCTCATGAGACGGGAGCGGAGAATATTCTCCCCTATCTGTCCCATCCTTTCGTCATTGTCAAAATTCCTTGAGCGTAGCATAGTTACTTTATCACTCCGTACAATATATTTTCCTGCTTAAGATTTCACCCATTTGCGTATCATAAAGGACATATACCTGAGCGGGGGACTCGAAAGGCATTCCGTGTGACATGGCGAAGCTGTTATAGCCTATGATACTTCCGTTCACAGTGGCGTTTTTGATTGATGTGCAGCTGTGGAAATGCCCTAAAAAGATATGGTCCTGTTTGAAGATATTGTGCCAACGAAGGCTTAATCGCATCAAAGCCGGGAAAATACCTGTGATGGTGTTTGTTCCTCCACCCTTAATCTGGAAACCATGACAGAAAATAAACCTTTTCCCGTCTTCAACATCCACTAAAGCCAGTTCACTCTCCGGAATACAGAATTCAATCGGAAGCCCTTTCAGCTCGCAGTGTTTCTTTATGTTCTGATACATCATCCATTCGTAAGACATTTTGTATCCGTTCGCATGCTGTATTTTTTTTGTCGTCCTTGTGTGATTACCAACTATACCGATAAACTTTATGCTTTTCAGTTGTGTGTGTGTGCAAATATATTCTAAACCGGAATAAATAAGAGTCTGTCCCCACAAGGTTGCCTCTATCGGGGTTAATTGTGATTCTTGCTCCAACTCACTATGTATAAAGCAACTGCACGTATCTCCAAGTGATGCGAAAATCAAATCATCCACCTTGTCATGGTTAATACAGTTGACAAGGTTTACGAAATACTTCTCTATACGCTGCTTTGCTATGTCAAGGTTGTACTCGTTGAGTCCGAGAACAGCGTTAGGTTTCACCGTTTCCTCGATATGGGCATCGGAGAAAAGTGCTACGGCGTACTTGCTGCCCTCCTTTTTCTTTGAGAACTTGAAGTCGTACTTCTCGAACGGAAGTTCCTCGACACGTTTGGCCTGTTTCCACTGCTCGAACTCTTCCCTGTTCTCCTCATACTCTGCGTTGAGTTCGATATTTTTTGATGTCATTGGTATGCCGTTGAGTGTGGATTTGGTGTATGTGACACCGTTATGGACATATTTGCCTTTTTTATTGAGTATGGCAGCAACACTGTTCCTGTCGACCCTCAGTGCTTTTGCGAGCCTTCTTAGGCTTGAATAGTGGCTTCCGTCGCTTCCGCAGACCTCAACCATAATGTTAGCCGCTTTTGTTTCACGGTTTTCTCTCTTTGCGTTGTTTGCGCTCATTGGTTTTTTGGTGTTTTGTTTTTATTTTGTATCGAAAGCTCGGCTTCTCTTACCGGCTTCCAGTCTTTCAGGTATCTAAATATACCTTCGTCGTCGAGACATATAGCCTCCCTGCAATCAACGCAGCAGAACTCGTAGCTCCCTTTCACGTGCACGGCTTCCTTGAGCCATGAGTGCCCGAAGACCTGTATTATGTTATGCGATATAAGTTTCTGTTCCAAAGAGGCAAGTTCAGCGTGCTCGTCGAAGTCAGCCCAGAGGAATGAGCCGGTAGGGTCGAGTCCTCCGCGTCTGTATCCTACCTCACACAATGCCCTGAAACCGTCTTTTCCTCCATACGGATATTCGTTCTCGTACGGTTTGTTGACAGTCTTGGCATTGAGACGGTATCGGTCTCCGTAAAGTATCTTCCCATATGTCCTCAGCCAATAAGGTGTGAAACCTGCATGTGTGAAAAGGTATCTCTTTTCTCTTTCTTTTATGTCGAATGCCATGGTGAAGAGTTCCATGTTATCCGAATAAAGCTGGCAAATCTCCTCGTAGCGTACCCAGTCGTGCCTTACTGTGCATAGAGCTGTATTGCGGAAAGCGTAGCTGTCATGGTTACCTAGGAGAAGATGGGCATTTTTATTTCCTCTGGCGTATTCCATGATTTCCTTGAAGTTGGATATGGCGTCTTTGGAAGTTATGTCCTCTATTGAAGTGTACGGGTCAAGGTAGTCTCCAACGAAAACGACAGGGATATCCTTGTACGGTACAGCGTCTTTCCAGAACTTCCTTCCGTGTACATCCCCAATCACTATGAATTTTATTCCTTTATCCATTTTTTTAAGCTTTATGCTTTTATATCATTCGCAGTTCCCTCAACGATTTGTATCGCTCTGAATATCTCGTACATCACCTGTGGAACTATTGCGTTTCCGTAAGCTTTCAGGGATTCTGTTCTCCATTTTCCGAAAGGAATGGCAAGGTCGTCCACATCAAATGGAAGCCCATCATTTCCTCTGTGAACAGGGGAGACAGTCGGAAAGCATTTCCATCTTTCACCGACCTCGTACCATTCGCCTTCTCGTATATCACATCTCCGAGCCCCTGTTGTTTCGAGTTCGGACCCCTCTTCTTGAAGTCCTGTGTGACAGGCGTCGGCAGAAACCCATTTACTACAATTTTCGCAACTTCCTCCTCCAAGTTCGATTTTTTTCTGTTCGCTAATTTCGGATTGTTCAGGTCCAAACCGTTCACTTTGTTCGACCTTGGGGTCGGCAGAAGACCCAAGTCTATTAATCTTGTCTTGCCGTTCTTGTCGCACACTTTCAGACCCTGAGTCTGAACTGTAGGGAGCAGTGTTACGGTGTCCGATGATGTAGACCCTGTCTCTTCTGTGCGGGGCTCCGACGGCACAAGCTGGAATAAGAACCGGCTGGACGGAATATCCGTGTGTTTCGAGGTCTTTGCAGATTCGTTCAAGGGTGAAGGTTCCGCGACATTCGTATCGGTGAACGGGATTATCCTCATTGAAAAGAGTTCTCTCTTTCTCCACTTCAGTAACTTCACCCTGCTCCACCATCGTGAGGATTCCAGCAACGTTCTCAGCAACAATCCAATCGGGCTGGATTTCTCCAATGCATTTGTAAACATAAGGCCAGAGGTAACGGTCATCTTTCTCGCCTCTTCGCTGCCCGGCAAGAGAAAACGGCTGACAAGGAAAACCTGCTGTAAGGACGTTGATTTTGCCTCTCCATTCTGTGAATTCTGTTTTCGTGACGTCTTCATAACTTTTGCTGTTTGGAAACCAATAATCAAGTATTTTTCGCCCAAAAGGGTTTATCTCGCAATGAAAAAGATTGTCCCATCCGAGCATTTCGGCTGCGACCTCTGGGCCGCCAATTCCGCTAAATATGCTTGCATGTGTCATTTGCTAACTATTGAAATTCTAAATTACAACATCGCTTTGCATTCGTGAATTTTTGCCAACATGTCCACCTTCACAGTTTCAATATTGACTGGCGTACAGTCATGCGCGTCCAACGACACGTTGTACATATACGGCCTGTCCTCGAAAAACAGTTCTTTTGAATGCGTATGGCCGAAAAGGTTAAGTGTCATCTGTGAAAGATATTCTTTCTCCAGGTTTCCGGTAAGACACGGATAATGTGTCAGGAAGAAATGCAAATTTCCGTATTTCAGCATGGTTGCGTACAGAATCTCATCAACAGACGGTATGGATTTGTAAATCTCAACCCTGTTGTCAGTGTCATGGTTTCCGAGAATGATATGTAGACGACCATTAAGGGAACGGATTAAATCCTCTCCCTTCGCATTGTCGTTTAGCATAAGGTCTCCGAGAATGTAAACCTCGTCATATTCGTCCACTACATTGTTCCAACGCTCCACGATGGCGTTGTTCATGTCATCAATATTGTCAAATCCCCTCGGTTTGAAAAGGAATTCGCGGTTGTGGCAAAAATGCAAATCTGAAGTAAACCAAATCATTTTTTTGTGTTTTAAGGTTGATTTTTTAATATGATACTATTTCTACATTTATCGTGTCGCAATTAAGCTTGTCTAGTTCAGCTATCTCTCTATAAAACAATGGTTTTAGATACCAGTTTTTGTGATATTTTCTATGATTATCTATTCTGGTGTTCATATCCTCTATGTCTTTTTTGAAATCTAGTATGGTCTCAAGGGGCATTTTGCCATCTGTTTTTAGAATTTCACACTTGTATTTTGCGTCTATGTAGTCTTTTTTCAGCATTTCCAACGAAGGATTGGTTGAGATGACCACTACAGACACAAGGAAATAAGTTCCAGCAACTAAAAACAAGACATAACAGAAAATTGTTTCACGCTTATAGACCATGCAGATAGACAAAACCATCAAAATCAGCGAAAGTGCACTTAATAAAATATACCACATAATATTGTTATTGTTTTTTGTTGTTTAATTCCTCTTCGAGTTCCACTATTACCATACTGGCGTACTCATTCAGCCATTCACTATGGAATGTTGCGTTTTTCAATTCTTCAAGACACTCTTTTGTTCTCCATTCCTCCGCAACCATCACGGCGGATTCCTGGCATGAAGGCCAAACACTGTAGATTCCAGCCTGGAATATCCTAAAACATTCCTTGGCGTCATTTTTTGAAGTGGCAACAAAAGCTATGAGTCGTAAAAGGTTGGATACAAACAAAGCGTCGTTATTATGCTCCTCATAAGTTGTTTTAATCCAATACAGACAACTGTTTCTGTCGCTTTTGTAGAATTTTTCAACCTCATTCGTGATGTCATTTCTCATTCCGTCAGCAAAATCACCATATTTAACCATCATGTAGAGATAATTTTGTGAGGAGTACTCGAAACTCTTAATTTCCGTTTCAAAAGTTTTTTTGTCTCCCGAGCTATCGGCCTTTATCAGCTCTTCCGCATAAGGCAATGTGCCTATGAATTCCATGAAAGCGCCCCAGTCTTCCTTCAGTTTGTGGTTCTTTCTCTGTCTGTAAATCGTCGCCAGCTGCTCGTAGTTGGTGCTAACCCTCACAAACAGCTCCGTTCCCATCGGGCAGTTCGATATGATTCTCATGTAACAGTCGTAAAGGAGTTCGTTCGCGTCCCATCCGCTGATATCATCGGAGCATCCGTAGTAATAGTCAAGCATAGAGGCATAACTCCGTTTCAAGTCTTCAAACACATTCTTATCTTCCCTGTTGTCGTTGATAAGGTTGTAAGTCTCGACAAGCTCTTTCATCATTGCCTTCATGGGCATGGCCACATATTTGTTGCAGCATTTCGAGAAGTCCATCTTCGTTATCCTGTGCATAAGGCTTGATGACGTGACATAATCAAACCAATGGTATCTCTGGAACTGTTTGGTGATGTACTGGGTATATTTCATGTCGAAAGAGACCCTGATACCGGTTCTGAAGTTGGTATGGCCGCTACCTCCTCCGTGTTTCACAAGCTTCTTGCACCTCTCAAGACCTTTTTCGAACTCCTCGTCGGTGTATTGCGGAGCTTCAATTCTCATTGCGTTGCCTGAGGCTATGACACATTCCTTAAGGTCGTAAACACTTACATTACTTATTTCCAGCATCTTTTATCTCTTTTTGGAATTTGAAAATGACATTTTTCGCGTCTTTCCTCTCAAGACATGAGCATTCGCCATATTCAAGCGTTATTGATTTATGGTTCTCGTGTTTGCACTTGTACATGAAGTAACACCCCTCACACCCCTCGTGTTCCTCCACAACAAGTTCCACGGTGCGCTTTTTCCTGACA
>Ga0310696_10004903_pt1 | contig 16296 bp, 12 predicted proteins | sample AusTroGonzalo_MG_4_FD_203885 | JGI IMG/M metagenome (GOLD analysis project Ga0310696, IMG submission 203885) | Bovine rumen microbial communities from tropical cattle in Woodstock, Queensland, Australia - Gonzalo_02 (v2) (version 2) | ecosystem: Host-associated > Mammals > Digestive system >...
TGGCAGCGCGCTTGTCCCGCTGGATGTAGATGAGATCCTCGGACACCTGGTCCGATCCCCGCTGACTACGCGCGTTGGCATCGGAGATGACGCCTTTGGCGTAAATCTCGGACAGGCGCGTGACCAGGGCAGGCCGAAGCGAATTGTAGGCCCCCAGGTCCAGCCCCTGCATGTTTTTGATGACGGAGGTGGTTACCTCCGCGGAATACCGGTAATAGGGAATGACGATGGACCCGGCCTGCTCCCTTTCCTCCTGGATCTGTTCCTCCGTCTTGAGGATGGGGAAGTCGAATTGGGAGATGAGGGTTTCGTAGGGCCAGGGGCTTCCCTTCTTATAGTCATAATTGAATTTCGCGGTCCTGGGCATTAAAAGCACCAGGACTGCGAAAACAAAGATGAACGGAACAAACTTCCGCGGTATTTTAGGCGTCGATGTTGGCATAATGGGCGTTTTCTTCGATGAAGGCGCGGCGCGGCGGAACATCGTCACCCATCAGCATGGAGAAGGTACGCTCTGCCTCGGCGGCATTTTCAATGGTAATCTGGCGCAGGACGCGGCGGGCGGGGTCCATGGTGGTCTCCCACAGCTGCTCGTCGCTCATTTCACCCAGACCTTTGTAACGCTGCACGGTCACGCCCTTGTCGGAGCCCTTGCCCAGTTCGGCCGTAGCGGCCTCCCGCTGAGCGTCGGTCCAGCAGTAACGCTCTTCCTTGCCCTTCTTCACCAGATAGAGCGGCGGAGTGGCCAGGTACACATAACCGTTCTTGATGAGGTCGAACATATAGCGGAAGAAGAAGGTGAGGATGAGGCAGGCGATGTGAGAACCGTCCACATCGGCATCGGTCATGATGATCACCTTATGGTAACGGAGCTTGGAAAGGTCCATGTGCTTCTCTCCGGTTTCGTCCTCCTGGGCCACGGTAACGCCCAGGGCGGTGTAGATATTGCGCACTTCCTGGCTTTCAAAGGCACGGTCCTGGGCGGCTTTTTCCACGTTCAGGATTTTACCGCGCAGGGGCAGGATGGCCTGGATGCGACGGTCGCGGCCCTGCTTGGCGGTACCGCCTGCAGAGTCACCCTCTACCAGGAAGAGCTCGCACTTCTCGGGATCGTGGTCGCTGCAGTCGGCCAGCTTGCCGGGCATGCCGGCGCCGCCCATGGGGCTCTTGCGCTGCACCATCTCGCGGGCCTTGCGGGCTGCGGCGCGGGCGGTAGCAGCCAGCACAATCTTCTCTACGATGGTCTTGGCCTCCTTGGGATGTTCCTCCAGGTACTGGTCCATGGCGGCAGCGGTAGCCTGGGAGACGGCCGATGTAGCCTCGGGGTTACCCAGTTTGGTCTTGGTCTGACCTTCGAACTGAGGCTCGGCCACCTTCACGGAAATGACGGCGGTGAGGCCCTCACGGAAGTCTTCGGGGCTTAATTCTCCCTTGAACTTGGCCAGGAGGTTGTTTTTCTCGGCGTAATTCTTCAGGGAACGGGACAGGCCCATCTTGAAGCCCTGGAGGTGGGTACCACCCTCGATGGTGTGGATGTTATTGACGTAGGAGTAAATGCGCTCGCTGTAACCGGTGTTGTACTGCAGGGCGATGTCGATGGGAATCACCTTGTCGGAAGCCACCGTAATGGGCTCGGGAATGAGCTTGGGTGCGCCGGCGTCCAGATAGTCGATGAATTCCTTGAGGCCTTCCTCGCTGTAGAAGACGTCGGAGCGGAACACCTGGTTGCCGGTAGCCTTGCGTTCTCCGTCTTCGGCGGTGACGAATTCGTCTACCTTCTCGCGGAGATCGGTGAGCGTAATGCGGATGCCCTTGTTCAGATAGGCCAGTTCACGCAGGCGGTTGGCCAGGGTATCGTACTTGTACACCGTGGTCTGGGTGAAGATAGTGGCATCGGGATGGAAGGTGATGGTGGTACCGGTATCGTGGGACTCCCCTACTACCTCTACCTGGGTGATGGGCTTGCCCTTGGAATACTTCTGGACAAAGATCTTACCCTCGCGGTGAATCTCGGCGATGAGGAGGTCACTGAGGGCGTTCACGCAGGAAACGCCCACGCCGTGCAGACCGCCGGAAACCTTGTAGCTGTTCTTGTCGAACTTACCGCCGGCGTGCAGCACGGTGAGCACCACTTCCAGGGCGCTCCGGTGTTCTTTCTCGTGCATGCCCGTGGGGATACCACGGCCGTTATCCTGTACGCGGATGGAATTGTCTTCCAGAATCTTGACATCTACATCGGTGCAGAAGCCGGCCATGGCTTCGTCGATGCAGTTATCTACCACTTCATAGACCAGGTGGTGCAGACCGCGCTCCCCGATGTCTCCGATGTACATGGAGGGACGCTTGCGCACGGCCTCAAGGCCTTCCAAAACCTGAATACTGCTAGCCGAATACTGTTCCTCGGCCGCCTTCATCTCTTCGTTTTCTATCATATAATCCGTCTAATTTCTAATGCAGTTTTTGACGATTTACTAAATCATACAAAGTTAAGCAAAATCAACGGAAAATGCAAGAAAAAGACGGCTACAGATTCAGCGAGAAACCAAGGGTGAAAAAGGGGCCTTTTTCGGCAAAGAAAGGCACGCGTTCGATGTTCTGGTTCAGCAGGTTACCGGCCTTAAGCCACAGGCCGATAGTAGGAGTTGCCTGGAAGTTCCCCTGCAGGCCCAGGTCCACGTAACCGGGGACCGCGCCGGCGGGGCCTTTCATCTGCGAACGTCCGCTAACCGTGACGCCGGCCCGGAGGCGGGAGCCCCAGTTGTAGAAGACGTGACCGTCTCCGGAGAATTCGGCGGGCAGGAAAGGCCGCACGTCCGGGGTGATGATGGTGGGCTTGTTAACCGTCTTCAAATACTTCACATGGGCCTTGACGTCCAGGAAATGATTCTTCCAGCCGGCCACAACGTCTAACAAGACCGTATGGATAGGGCCGCCGTAGCACATGGCGGGAGCATTCGAAACCGTCTCTCCCCAGACCCAGGAATTACCCATCCAGGAATAACCGCCCTTCACTTCATACGAAAAACGGTGTGCGAAATTACCGCGAAGACCCAGCACGGCCGACACATTCGTGCACTTCACATCCGTGTTCCAGACAAAGGAATCAACGAAAGAAGTCTGCGACAGCAGGGACTCATAGGACACCAGCTCGTTGCCGCCGGTCACCGCCGAGAACAGAGTAAGGTACTCCGGCAAAATCTTCCAGGAAAGCTGCACGTCCGGAAACACATAGCCGCCGGAAGTGGGAGCGAAGGTGGTTGCCGAGCGAAGCACATAGGCCAGCTTTACGCCCGCATTGAAGGTGAAGCGATTGCCGCCGTGGATGTAGCGCGGCGTTAAAGAGAAACTGGCTGCCGTACCGTCCGGCTGGGTAACCGTCTGGGCCGATGCCAACAGCCGCAGGCTGCGGCGGAAGATCCGGGCGCCCAGCATGGCGTCGGTCTGCGTATGCAGCTCGCTGAAGCCCGTGGGTACGGTGATATAGGAAACGCGGGTATTCAGGTCGTAGTCCACCTTGGTGCTTCCCGGGATGTTCTGCACTCGGAAAGCCCCCACCAACTGATGATGGTTCGCCGACGTCTGCTCCTGGTCGGCCAGGAAATGGTTGTACTGCGCATTCATCTGCAGGACGCCCCTGCGCCAGTTCAGCAGCATGTCGGCCCCTGCGGTGCTGTGCAGGTCCTTACCCTTCCAGTCCCCCACATACGTGCCGATGTACGAATGATGGTCTCCGTACAAGTTCAGGCGCAGCTTCTGTGTCTGCACGGGAGTATAGACCACGTTCAGTTCCGGATGCAGGCTGTAGCCCGCACCGGCGCGCAGGAAGAGCGTTCCCTCGCGGCGGGGACGGGCCTGCGGACGCGTCTGCACCAGATAGGGCGTGAACTCGTAGGCGCCCCGGTAGGGCGTCTCGTTCACGGCATAGTCGAAATCCAGGTTGAAATGGTACAACGTATCGGGCACTTCCAGCAGCTGGGAGGGCTTTTCGATGCCGGAAGCCTCCCGCGCATAGGCGTTGGTCACCTCCACGGTGGGATTCAGGTTCTGGGCAAAGGCCGCGGCGCAAAACAGCAGGCCGGCGGCCGATATGACGGTTCTTTTCATGCTAGTCGGTGAGTTTACTCATACGCAGCGCCACCTGGTCCAGGACGTCGTCCTGCGAACCGGTGGGCGTGTAGCCGCTGCGGATACTTTCGAAGGTGGCGCGGGCCTGGCTCATGTTCCCCTGCTCGGCGAAGGTATCACCCAGCACGATGAAGGCCTTGGCCAGCCAGTAGTTCTGGCCGCCGGCCTTGTCGGCGAAGGCATACACCTGGTCCTGCACCGCGGTGAAATCGGCCCGGTCGAAGCAATCCTGGATAATCAGGTAGGCAGCCTCGGCGCCCTCGGCGGTGGCGGGCTCCCTGGCCAGCTGCTTGAAGAGGTTCAGCGCCTCGGTGCGGCGGCTGGAGCTCATCAGGGACTTGGCGCGCACGTAACGGGCTTCCCGCAGCAGATTGGCATCGGCCGAAAGGGTTTCCTCAACCGCACGGGCGTCGACAATGGCGTCGGACCACTGGCGGGCGCGGTAGGCGCTGCGCATCAGGCCGACAAGGGCCGCCTGGCGGTTCTGCGCCATCTGGGCGTTTGCCTTCAGGCGTCCGTAGGCTGCGTAGGCCTGCACATAATGGCCCAGCGCATAGTAGAGCGAGGCCTGCTGCAGGGTGGCGGTTTCGGCCAGCGCGCCCTCCAGGCCCTCGTCCAGCGCCTGTCCGTAGGCGTCGCAGGCCAGTTCGCGGTTACCGGTAAAGCGGTAGCATTCGGCCAGATAGAACCGGGCCTTGGCACCGAACAGCGGCTGGGGATATTTCTCCAGGTAGGATTGCAGCACCGTCTGGGCTTTGGTATAATCCTCGGCCAGATATAATTGCTCGGCGCTGGAGAAATACACTTCCTCCTTCTGCGCCTCAGTGCGGTTGGCGGCGTCTCCCAGGCTGTTTACGTAGGCCAGGTAGGCGTCGGGATCTTTCTGGGTGCGGTAGATGGCTTCGATGGCCAGCAGGGCTTCCTCGGCATATTCGCCGCCCTGTTCCACCACTTCCTTGTAGCATTCCAGGGCATCCTGGCTGCGGCCGCCGTTGCGGGCGATCATGCCCAGTTCCAGCAGGGCGCGGGAGGCCAGGCCGGGATCGCGGGTAGTGCTGCGCAGGGTGCTGAAGGCCTTCACGGCCGCATCCTCGTTCTTGAGGGCCACATAGCCGCGGCCCAACTCATACAAGGCATCGCCGTAATACGGAGCCTCGGGGCTGGCCAGGGTGGCGCTTTCCAGCAGGGCCACCTTGTGAGCATTGTCTCCCAGCAAACCGCTGGCGACGCCGGCCCGCAGGCGCGGGTACAGGTTCTGCGCATCGGGGTAATCGGCCATCTGCTTCTCGTAGGCCTTGACGGCGGCGGCATAATCCCCGCCGAAGAAATAGCAGTCTCCCACGCGCGTGGCGGCATCGGCCCCCTGCGTACGCACCGTCCCGCTCAGGTAGTTGTTGAACCACTTGAGGGCGTGCTCGTAATCGGCCTCCTTGAAGAAGGTATAGGCCAGCTGATAGGTGATGAGGCTGCCCTCAGTACGGCGCGGCAGGGCGTACAGGTTGTAAAGGTCCGTGAGGATTTCGCGGGCCTCCTGGTACTTGCCGTCGCGGAAGTAGGCCTCGGCCAGATAGTAGCGGCAAAGCTGATTGAAGCCGTTCTTGCGGTCGCTGTAGTAGGCGGCGGCCTTCAGGGGCAGCACGGCGCTGCGCCAGGCCCCGGCTTCCATGAGCTGACGGGCGCGCAGGAAGTAGGCCTTCATATAATTGGACTTCTGGCGGGAATCCAGTTCGTCAATGTGGTCGTAGGCATCTACAGCGCCTTCGTAGTCGTGGTTCTGCAGGGCCGCCATGGCCATGTAGGAGTAAATCTGGTCTCCCTTCACGGTTCCGTAACGGTTCAGATACTGCTGGAAGGGGGCGGTGTCACGGCCCAGGTCAAAGGCCAGTTTGGCGTAGTTGTAAAAGGCGTCTTCGCAGATTTCGGCCGAATACATGAGGTTGGCGGCCTCCTCGAAGGCGGCCATGGCAGCCACCTTGTTCTTGAGGCGGATGTAACTGTAGGCCAGCTGATAGGAGGCAATCTGTCCCAGGGAATCGGTGCGGTTGCCCATATGGGTGAATTCGTCCACGGCACCCTGCCAGTTCTGCTGCAGGTAATTGATCTGGCCGGCATAGAAGCGGTCGCTGCGGTTAGGGGCTACGCTGGGATCCTTCCGGTAATATCTGCCGGCCTCTTCCACGTTACCCAGGATCAGGTGGCTTTCTCCCAGGATGCGGGCCAGGTGCGACTGGCGGTCCCGGGGAATCGAATGATACAGCTTTTCTCCGTTCTCCACCACATAGGCGTAATCTTTCTCGTTAAAGCGGCACTCCAGGATGTAGTACTGGGCCAGGGCGGCGAAGCGATGGTCCCCGGCGGCCTTCCGGAACTGTTCTTCGGCCTCCTGGAAGTCCTTTTTGGCATAGTGGATATAGCCCAGGGTATAACGGGCCGGAGCCGAATAGGGCTGGTCCTTGACCTTGCCCAAAAGGCTTACGGCATAGTCCCAGTCTCCCAGGGAATAGGCGCAGTAGCCCATTTTGTACAGGGTCTCCTGCTCCTGGACCGGATACAGGTCCCTGCACTTCTCGAAGTGCTGCAAAGCCTGTTCGTAGTCTCCCTGATCGAAGAGGGACAGTGCCATCTGGTAGCGCACCTGCGAAGCCAGCACGTGGTCTGAATGACGGCCGAGGAAAGCGTTGCACTGGGCATAGGCATTGTCGGCCTGCATCTGAAGGGCGCAGAGCGCGCGCCAGGCATCGGCATCCCCGCCGCTGGCGTTTCCTATTTCCCGCACGGCCTCGGAGTACATGCCGGCACTGTATAATTGCTGAACCTGCTGCCAGTTCTGGGCGCCGGCTCCGGCTTGAAAAAGGAGCACTGCAGCCACGGCAGGAAGGAGTTTTCTCATCTTTTGCATCATTCTACAAAATTACTAAAAAATTCTAATTATCTTTGCTTGAATAATGATTTTCTAGCTATGCAGCAGCCGCTCATTCACTTCAAGGACGCCGACATCCTGAACGGAGAAAACGTGGTCATCTATTCGCTGGACATGGACGTTCAGCCGGGAGACTTCGTGTACATCGTAGGCAAGGTGGGCTCCGGCAAAACTTCCATCATCAGAACCGTCACGGCCGAGAATCGCCTGCTCAAGGGAGAAGGTACCGTGTGCGGGTTCAATCTGGTGGGCATCAAGAGCCGTGACATCCCCTTCCTGCGCCGCTCCATGGGCGTTGTGTTCCAGGATTTCCAGCTGCTCACAGACCGCAGCGTAGAGGATAATCTGGAGTTCGTGCTGCGGGCCACCGGCTGGAAAGACCGCGGCCTCATCGACGCCCGTATCACCGAGGTCCTGGCCAGCGTGGGCATGAGCACCAAGGCCCACAAGATGCCGCATCAGCTCTCCGGCGGCGAGCAGCAGCGCATCGCCATCGCCCGCGCCCTGCTCAACAAGCCCGCCGTCATCCTGGCCGACGAACCCACGGGCAACCTGGACGGCGAAACCGCCGATGAAATCCTCCTGCTCCTGCGGGACCTCAACGCCGCCGGCACCGCCATCGTCATGGTCACCCACAACCGCTCCATCTTCGAGAAATACCCCGGCCGCGTCTTCGCCTGCGAGGGCGAGCACTGCCACGAGGTCATCGACCAAGGCATCGACGTTACCCTATAGGCTCCCCTGTCATTCTGAGCGAAGCGAAGAATCTCATGACCAAAAAAGAAAGATATAACGCCATCATCGGCTGGTTCGCCCAAAACCAGCCTGTGGCCTCGTCCGAGCTCCATTTCCAGAATCCGTATCAGCTGCTGGTGGCCGTGATCCTGTCGGCCCAGTGCACCGACAAACGCGTGAACCTGGTAACCCCGCCGCTCTTCGAGCGCTTCCCTACCCCCGAAGACCTGGCATCGGCCACCTTCGATGAGGTCTATCCCTTCGTGAAAAGCGTTTCCTACCCCAATGCCAAGGCCCGGCACCTCATTGCCATGGCCCGGATGCTGGTAAGCGAATACGGCAGCGTGGTGCCCTCCGACATCGATGCCCTCATGCGCATGCCCGGCGTGGGCCGCAAGACCGCCAACGTCATTGCCTCCATCGTCTATGACCAGCCCGTCATTGCCGTAGACACGCACGTATTCCGCGTGGCCCATCGACTGGGCCTTTCCGACGGCAGCACCCCCCGCGCCGTAGAACTGGACCTGGAGCGCCACATCGAGCCCGCGTTGCGCCCCGTCGCCCACCACTGGCTCATCCTCCACGGCCGCTACGTCTGCACCGCCCGCAAACCCAAGTGCGAGGACTGCCCCCTCACCGCCTGGTGCCGCTCCTTCCCTACCCTCAACTCCGGCACACCGCTCGCGTAGCTGTTCCCTTCGGCCTCGCTTTCGCGCAATACGCTGATTACCAGCGCGTTATGTTTTTCTCTTTAGGCCGAACAGCCTAAAGAGAATTTTCTAAGCAGTTGATTTTCAACGGGATACGCTCAAGCGAGCGAACAGACGAAAAGGTAGTGGGCCGTTAGAGAATCCACGTGCGCGCCGAAAATGTGCACGGAACCGCCGGACTTGACGCCCAGCCTGGCGCGAAGCTGGTCCGATGTGAGCGGGATGTTGCGGGCAGTGACTTCCGCCTGCGGGAAGCGCTTCCCCAGATCTTTCAGACTGCGCTTGTCCAGCGCCACCGCTTCCAGCACCTTGAAGCACTTGCCAAACGGTTTCAATTCCTCCGGAATTTCCTCACCTACATACAGATGCGTGTGCTTTCCAAGTTTCTGCAGCCCATATTCGCACGGCAGCTCAAAAGCCCCGGCTTTGAGCAATGCCTTGCCCGGTTCGAACAGATATGTGCCGATTAGATCTGTGCCGACGGGAGGAAGGGTGACATCCTCAAATCGCCTTCGCTTCGCTTCGGCCCCTCCCAAATCGCCGCTCTCTTCGAGAGCCGCCTGCGGGCCCCTCCCTCTTACGTGGCCGAGGGTGGCCACGGATTTGAGTATGTCACCCTCCCTCCCGTCGGGAATCACAATCTTGTGACCGTTCTCGAAGATGGTGAGTTGATACGGGCCAGTCCAGTCCCTTTCCAGAAGGAGCAGGAGTTCCTTGCATTCGCCGTCGGCGGCGACTACGTGCACTTCCCTCACGCTTCCCAACTGCTTGCAAGCCAGGGTGATATCGGCCATGGGACTTAGCTTCAGGAGAACGTGGGGACAGGCGGCCAGGAGTTCCGGCAACAGTTGCAGGACGTCCGGCTGGCAGTCTTCCAGACGGAAGACCTTGCGGCCGTCAGAAGCCCGCCTGGCAGGGTCCAGGAATATAAGCGAAGGCTGGAAGGGTCCCAGGATATCGGCCAGGTTGCCCGGTTGTAATTCGTGCGAAGAGACCTGCACATTCGAGAGCCCCAGAGTGGCGAAATTCTTGGAAGCAGCATCGGCCAACTCCGGGCGCATTTCGTTATACAGCACCCGATCGAACACCCGCGCAAACGCCCAGGTGTCAACGCCCAGCCCGCCGGTCAAATCTGCCGCCGATAACGGACGCACATCCGAACCGACGGCCGCAGCCGCTACAGATGCCTTGTAAAACGCCGTTTCAGAAGAAGAACACTGCTCTCCCGAAATCCGAAATGGATATTGCAACGAGGGCACGGCATACCACTCCGGCACCTTGCCACGCAGTTTCCGTCGCACCTCCAAAGTAGTGAGAGCCAAATCAAAATCCTCTACCAACCCCTCATAACGACCCCTCGCAAGCGCCAACGCCCCCAGGTCGTCGCCCTCATGGTCCAATATGAATTGTGCAAAATCCATATTGCAAAAATACAGATTATTCTCTAAATTTGTATGATTCGAACAAACACTAAAACACGCAATATGAAAGATTACAAGCAAGTGGCGCAAAGCTGGCTGGACGGCAACTTTGACGCAGAGACCAAGGCAGAAGTCAAGCACCTGATGGAAACCGACCAGACTGCTCTGGAAGACGCTTTTTACCGCACCCTGGAGTTTGGTACCGGCGGTCTTCGCGGCACCATGGGCGTTGGCACCAACCGCATGAACAAATACACGGTGGGTATGGCCACGCAGGGCCTGGCCAACTACATCCAGGAGCATGTTAAGGGCGCTGCCAGTGTCTGCATCAGCCACGACAGCCGCAACAACTCGCGCCTCTTCGCCGAAATATCGGCCCAGGTGCTTGCCAACAACGGTATCAAGGTATACCTGTTCGACAGCCTGCGTCCCACCCCGGAACTCAGTTACAGCATCCGCCTCAAGAAGGCCACGGCCGGCATCATGGTAACGGCCAGCCACAACCCCAAGGAATACAATGGTTACAAGGTCTTCTGGGAGGACGGCGGCCAAATCACGGCTCCCGTAGACAAGGACATCGTGGCCGAAGTCAACAAGATCGAAGACCCTGCACAGGTGCGCTTCCAGCCGGCTCCCGGCATCCCTCAGGCCCCCATCGAAATCATGGGAGAAGAAGTGGACGAACTCTACCTCCGGGACCAGCTTTCCCTGATGCTCTCCCCCGAGGCCGTCAAGAAGCACGCCAACCTCAAGATCGTCTATACCCCCCTGCACGGCTGCGGCGTCAAGCTCATGCCCGAGGCCCTCACCCGTCTGGGCTTCACCAACATCATCCACGTTCCGGAGCAGGAAGTACCGGATGGCAACTTCCCCACGGTAGCGTCACCCAACCCCGAAGAGCCCGCCGCCATGGCTCTGGCGCTGGCCAAGGCCGATGAAACCGGTGCCGATCTGGTGCTGGCCACCGACCCCGACGCCGACCGCCTGGGCATCGCCGTCCGCAACGACGAAGGCAAGATGGTCCAGCTCACCGGCAACCAGACCTGGAGCTTCCTCACCTATTATATCCTTACCCGCTGGAAAGAACTGGGCAAGCTGGACGGCAACCAGTACTGCGTAAAGACCATCGTCACCAGCGAGCTCATCGCCGCCATCTGCAAGACCTTCGGCGTAAAGTGCTACAACGTCCTCACTGGCTTCAAATACATCGCCGAGATTCAGAAACAGCAGGAAGGCAAGTCCGAATTCATCTGCGGTGGAGAGGAAAGCTATGGCTTCAACCTGGGTAATTTCGTACGCGACAAGTGCGCCCAGGTAGCCGGTTGCGCCGTGGCCGAATGTGCCGCCTGGGCCGCCGAGCAAGGCCTCACCCTGTGGCAGCTGCTGCAGAAAGTGTATAAGGAATACGGCCTGTATGTAGAAAAGATGGTATACATCGTGCGCAAGGGCAAGAGCGGCGCCGAGGAAATCCAGAAGATCATGGCCGATTACCGCGCCACCCCGCCCCAGACCATCGCCGGCAGCCCGCTGGCCAAGGTCATCGACTACAACAAGCCCGAAGAAACCGGGCTTCCCAAGTCCAACGTCCTGCAGTTCTTTAACCAGGCCGGAGACGTGGTTACCGTACGTCCTTCCGGTACCGAACCCAAGATCAAGTTCTACTTCGGCGCCATGGGTAATGACGCCGTAGAAAAGATCGAAAAGTTAAAGGCTCAGTTTATTTCCTAAGACTCTCTATCATCGCTCTGGCAACGGCCTGGGATGCTCCCCGGCCGCCCAGAAGCGTGCTTATCTGGTTGTATTCGGCCTGCATGCGTGCGCGGTATTCTTCGTCCTCGGTCAGGCGAAGCAGTTCCTCCTGCAGCCCGGCGGCGGTGAAGCGTTCCTGCAACAGTTCACGGAAGGCGTAACGGTCCAGGATTAAGTTTCCCAGGGACACGTATTTGACCTTGATGATGTGGCGCGCCACGGCAGCCGTAATGGGATTCAGCCGATAGCCCACCACCTGGGGTGTGCCGATGATGGCCGCCTCCAGCGAGGCGGTGCCGGAATTGATGACGGCGGCCCGGGCGTGCCGAAGGGCACCGTACGTTTCTCCGAAGACCAGCTTCACAAACTCCTCCCGGCCTTCCAGATACTTCTCGTAGTCCTTGCGGCTGCGCGCAGGTGCAGCCGCCACTACGAAGACATCGACCGGATGGGCGGCGTGCCAGGCGTCGGCCAGTTCCATGAAGACGGGCATCATGCTGCCGATCTCCATGCTGCGGGAGCCGGCAAGCAGGGCGATGAAACGGGTGTCGGGCAGGCCTGTGCGCTGCAGGAAAGCCTCGCGGGACTCTTCCAGCGCCGGGCTGTCGGCAATGGCGTCGATGAGCGGATTGCCGGCATAGATATAGGGCAGGCCCTTGCTGTCGAAGTAGGGTTTTTCGAAGGGGAAGACAATGAAGAGTTTGTCTACCCACGCGCGCAGCTTCTTCACCCGGCCTTCGCGGGTTCCCCACACCTTGGGCGGGATATAGTAGTAGACCTTGAGTCCGGCGTTATGGGCGAACTCGGCCAGCTTCAGGTTGAAGCCGGGATAGTCGATGAGGATGAGCACGTCCGGTTTCCACGCCAGGACATCGGCCTTGCAGCGGGAAAAACGCTTTAGGAGGGAAGGGCCCTTGCGAATGACCTCTACCAGCCCCATCACCGCACCGTCGCGGTAATCCTGCACCAGGCCCTCGCCGGTTTCGTGGGCTTTATATACGGCATCCATCAGCGGACCGCCCCAGAAACGGATGGTTGCTTCGGGGTCCTCCTGATAAAGTCCTTTCATAAGATTGCTTCCGTGAAGGTCTCCGGAAGCCTCGCCTGCTACTATATAATATTTCATACGCACGCGCGCTAGTTCTATGCAAATTTACGAATTTTCCTTACATTTGCGGAAAAGATACTATCGCATGAAGCATTTTCTCCTTTCGGCCGCCGCGCTGGTCATTTGCCTTTGCGCCCAGGCCCAAGTTGTTCGCCCCGAAGCCGACGTCCATTTCAAGGCCGCCCTCATCAACGACGAATTCGACGTTTCCAACGCCGAACTGGCCCCCTCGAAAACCCTGGCCGCCCTGCGCCTGTCCCCTTACGTGGGTATCGCATTGGGAGACAACCACCGCATCAAGGTGGGTTTCGACATCATGAAAGACTTCGGCACGTCCGGCACCAAGCCCGTCACCGAACTGGCCGCCTGGTACCAGTACGACAAGAACGGCTTCACCTTCGCCGCCGGCATTTTCCCCGGCACGCTTCTGAAGGGATATTACTCGACCGCCATCTTCTCCGACGCCGCCCGCTTCTACGACGCCCACTACGACGGCTTCTATCTGGGCTGGAAAGGAGAGAAGTCCAAGTATGAAGTTGTCTTTGACTGGTGCGGCAAGTTCGACGCCGACCGCCGCGAACAGTTCTACGTGCTGTCCACCGGCGCAGGCTGGGTAACACCCTGGCTGGCCCTCTGCTGGGAAGGTGTGTTCCACCACTATGCCTGCAGCGCTACTGTGAACGGAGTGGTAGACGACCACCTGCTTCACCCCTACCTCAAATTCGAATTCTCCTCAGTGCTGCCGATGGACCGTTTGGAACTGTCCCTGGGCGGCATGGTGGGTTATCAGATGGACCGTCTCAAGGGTGAGCGATACATCCCCAAAGGACTTGACGCCGTTGTAGACGTCCGCAAATGGGGCTTCGGCGTGCGCAACCAGTTCTACTATGGCCGGAACCAGATGCCCTTCTACAACAAGACCGATGCCTCCGGAGCTGTATACGGAGACAACCTGTACTTCCGCGCATCCTGGTGGCAGATTCGCAAAGATGGCGAGTGGGGTCTGTACGACCGCCTGGATGCCTATTGGGTAAAGAACCTGAACGAATACGTGTCGCTGGGCGTACACGCCGTCTTCCACTTCGACTACCTGGGATTCCTGGGTTGCCAGCAGTTCATCCAGGCCAATTTCAATCTGGAGAACCTGTCCCTCTTCCGCCGGAAGTAGCGAAGCTAGAAGCGCATATCCTTGATGCGCTCGTACTCCTGTTCGTCGGTCATACGGGCGTTGAAGGGGGCGATGGTGACCCATCCCTGCTCCAGCAGCAGATGGTCGGCGGTATCGGAATCGGGATCGTCGTTCACGAAGGTACCGCGCATAAACACGGCTTTTTCACCGTCTTCCAGATTAACACGGTAGTGCTGCCACAGGAAACTGTCGTTTAGCACACCCAGGCTGGACTCGTCCCAAGGTTCGAATTCCTTGACCCAGTGCCCGGCGCCCTGACGGGCGATGCGGATGCCCTTGATCTCCTTGAGCGGCATGGCCGGGAAGTTGATGTTATAGAAGAGGCCGGGGGCATTTTCAGGCCAGTTGGCAAGCAGTTTTTTCATGATTCCGGGAAGGAGGGCCTTCACGGCCGAGAAGTCGGCGTCCGGACGGAAGTCGCACAGAGATACGCCGATAGCTTTGCAACCGTTGATCACAGCCTCTTCGGCCGCACCCAGCGTGGCGCTGTAGTTGGCAGCGGTCGAAGCGTTGGTTCCGTGGTTGATACCGGTAACCACCAGGTCGGGATCCCGGTTCTCGTACTTGTACTCCAGGGCAAACTTGACGCAAGACGCCGGAGTAGCGTCCAGATAGGTCCACTTACCCGGACCCTCGTTGGGCAAATCTTTATAGGCCAGCTGCTTCACACCCAGTGAAACAGCCGTGGACATAGCACTCTGGTGGAACTTGGGGGCCACAACCGTCACATCACCGAAACGGGACATAATCTTGGCCAGGACGTGGATACCGGCGGCCTTATAGCCGTCATCGTTGCAAATCAGGATTTTCATAATATACAAAGATAAGGATTTTTTGTTTCGAACGCTTGCTTCTTTAACGGAAATCGCGTATTTTTGCAGTCCTTTTGGGGTATTAGCTCAGTTGGCTAGAGCGATAGGTTCGCAATCTATAGGTCAGGGGTTCGACTCCCCTATACTCCACAAAAATAGCAGGCTTTGGCCTGCTTTTTTTGTAGACTTCCTTCCACTGATATGCGATTTCGCCCCCACCCGGCGATCTCTGCGCCCAGGCCGCCCGAAGGGCATAGGGCAGCCTGGACGCTGTTTACTATTCCTCGGCGCGGAGGTAGCCGTGGCGGACCAGGTCTTCGCGGGATAGGACTTGGTTGGTGTAGCCATCGGCAATCACAAAGAGATTATCGGCAACGGAGGAGATGGCGTCGTAGTTGTGGTCGGTGATGATGACGCCGTGGCCCTTGGCACGTTCGCAGATCATGGCCTTTACTTCTTCAATGTTTACCGGGTCAACTTGCGTGAAGGGCTCGTCCAGGATGTAGAAAGGGGCCTCGGTGTGAAGAATCAGGTACAGTTCGGCCAGGCGGGCTTCGCCGCCGGAGAGTTCGTAAATGGGAGAATCGTAGTGCCGGGAGTACTTGGGAAACTTGTTGACAAAGGTCCAGTAGTTCACGCCATACAAGTCGAAAGCCCGGTGCAGTTTCATTCCCTCCGGAATCAGTCTGCCCTGCGGCAAATACTTAATAGAATGGCCGATAAACTGCCGGTCGACGGGCTTCCCGTCAATCGTCACCATCACATTCTCGACGCGGAGGCCGCCCATCAGGGCGCGGAACATACAGGACTTGCCGGCGCCATTTCGGCCAAGAAGGCCGGTGACCATCCCCGTCTCCGAGGTGATGTACCCGCCGGTCAGGACCGTCTTCTCTCCGAAACGGACCACCACACTATCCACTATGAGCCGATGCTTATCCACGGAAGACGAGGACGGAAGTTAGCAGTATGGCAAGCGCCAGGAAATCGGCCAGGATCACGCTGACCTGCAGTTTTCTGCGCGAAAGGCCCAGATTGATGTAGAAGAAAACGGCATCCCGGTCCCGGAATTTACTCGCCAAAGAGGCCGTGATGGCCGTGACCACGGCCTTGACGATGAAACAGTCCACAAAGAACGAGTAGGATATCCCGTTCATCAGGAAGCTCATACAAACCAGGTTATACACAGCGCCGATGAGCAGCTGTGCCTTTCCATAGCGCCAGGTAAGTGATATGCGGTCTCGAAGGGTCATCCCAATCCGGAATCTATTCCGTGCAGGCCTAACAACAAAATTCAAGCCTGAAGTACAGTCAATAGCAAGCGGAAGTTTTATCTGGGAGCAAAGCATAAAAAAAGACCGGCTCGAAAGAGTCGGTCTTTTAAAATGTGAGGGTTCGAAATTACTTGGCAATGTAGTGCATTGCGAAGTAAACCCTGGCGGGTTTTACTTCGTAATAACCTTAGCCATTTCGCAAACCTTGTTGCTGTAACCCCACTCGTTGTCGTACCAGGCGCAAACCTTCACGAAG
>Ga0310696_10004904_pt1 | contig 16295 bp, 12 predicted proteins | sample AusTroGonzalo_MG_4_FD_203885 | JGI IMG/M metagenome (GOLD analysis project Ga0310696, IMG submission 203885) | Bovine rumen microbial communities from tropical cattle in Woodstock, Queensland, Australia - Gonzalo_02 (v2) (version 2) | ecosystem: Host-associated > Mammals > Digestive system >...
GTTGGAGGTCATGATGAGGATGGTGTTCTTGAAGTCCACGGTACGGCCCTTGTTGTCGGTAAGACGGCCGTCGTCCAGCACCTGCAGAAGCACGTTGAACACGTCCGGGTGGGCTTTTTCAATCTCGTCCAGCAGCACTACGGAGTAGGGCTTGCGGCGCACGGCCTCGGTGAGCTGGCCGCCTTCATCGTATCCCACGTATCCCGGAGGCGCGCCTACCAGACGGGAGACGGTGTGCCGCTCCTGGTACTCGCTCATGTCGATACGCGTCATCATATTCTCGTCGTTGAAGAGGAACTCGGCCAGGGCCTTGGCCAGTTCGGTCTTGCCCACGCCGGTGGTACCCATGAAGAGGAAGCTGCCGATGGGGCGCTTTTCGTTGGACAGGCCCGCCCGGCTGCGGCGTACGGCATCGGCCACGGCCTTGATGGCCTCGTCCTGACCCACCACGCGCTTGTGCAGTTCGGCCTCCATGCGCAGGAGCTTGTCCTTCTCGCTTTCCAGCATCCGCTTCACGGGGATGCCTGTCCACTTGGCCACGACCTCGGCGATGTCTTCCGGGGTAACGGACTCTGTCACAATGGGATCCTGGATGGCTTCGGCCTTGGCCGTGAGCTCGTCGATGCGCTTCTGGGTGGCGGCCATCTTGCCGTAGCGGATCTCGGCCACCTTGGCGTAGTCGCCGGAGCGCTCGGCCTGCTTGGCCTGGATGCCCAGGTCTTCCAGTTCCTGTCGGGCGGTCTGCAGACCGCTCAGGATGTCCTTTTCCTCGTTCCAGCGCTTCATGAGCACTTCCCGCTGCGCCTGCAGGTCCTTGAGTTCGGCCTCCAGCTTGTCCTTTTTGGCCGATGCCCCCTCGCGCTTGATGGCCTCCCGCTCGATCTCCTTCTGGCGGATGGCGGAGTTGAGGTCGTCGATGGGCTCGGGCACGGAGTTCATCTCCAGCCGGAGCTTGGATGCCGCCTCGTCCACCAGGTCGATGGCCTTATCCGGCAGGAATCGGCTGGTGATGTAGCGGTGGCTCAGGTTCACGGCGGCGATGAGGGCGTCGTCCTCGATGCGCACCTTGTGGTGGTTCTCGTAGCGTTCCTTCAGGCCTCTTAATATGGCGATGGACTCGGCCGGGGACGGCTCGTCCACCATCACCATCTGGAACCGGCGCTCCAGGGCCTTATCGGCCTCGAAGTACTTCTGATACTCGTCCAGCGTGGTGCTGCCGATGGTCCTTAACTCACCGCGCGCAAGCGCAGGCTTCAGGATATTGGAAGCGTCCATCGCACCGCTGGATCGGCCCGCGCCTACCAGCGTATGGATTTCGTCGATGAAAAGGATGATCTCGCCGGCGCTGTCTACCACTTCCTTCACCACGCCCTTCAAGCGCTCTTCGAATTCACCCTGATATTTCGCGCCCGCAATGAGCGCGCCCATGTCCAGGGAGTAAACCTTCTTGGTTTTCAGATTCTCGGGCACCTGCCCGTTCACGATATTCTGGGCGATACCCTCGGAAATTGCCGTCTTGCCCACGCCCGGTTCGCCCACCAGGATAGGGTTGTTCTTGGTGCGGCGACTCAGGATTTGCAGCACACGGCGGATTTCGTCGTCTCGGCCAATCACAGGATCCAGTTTCCCCTGTGCGGCCCGTTCGTTCAGGTTAATTGCAAACCTGTCCAAAAATGTGTTGTTGCTGTTGTCTGCCATAATCTTTTCTCCTTTTTACCCCTCTCGGGGCACCCCTGCAACATCAATCTCCGTTCCTTGAGGCTTTTCCTGCCATTTTGGCAGACAACGCCATTCCGTGCGTTTTTGCCCAAAAGTGCCCGATTTGGCGTTTGCGCTTACGCGAACCCGGGCGAAAAGTGGCAAAAGTGCACAGGTTCACGAAAAACGGCGGCCCGAACAGGGTCGCCGTTAATTTTTACAATCCAGGCCGAATTACTCTTCGGGGTTCTCCTGGGAGATGGGGAAGGCCGGCATTTCGTCGGCGTTGTCACTGGCCTGGTTCAGGATCTCGGTGGAGATGGCCTCGTTGCTGCCGCGCACGGAACCGCCGCGGGCCACGAAGACGGTGATGATGGACATAACCAGGATGAAAGCGACCAGATACCAGGTAGCTTTTTCCAGGATGGTGGCCGTCTGGCGCACGCCCAGGGTTTGGTTGGCCGATGTAAAGTTGGTGGCGAGGCCGCCGTCCTTACCGTTCTGCAGGAGGACGACTGCAATCAGGAGAATGGCTGCGATAATGATCAGAACAACCAGGATAGTGAATGCTGCGTTCATGTATAGTTACTTTTTTTATTAGTCCAATTGGTCCAATTTCTCAATAAGGGATGCAAAGTAAGCACTTTTTTCCGGAATTTCCAAAATCAGGCGGGAGTAAATGCGTTTTGCCTCCTCATAACGGCCCTGTTCTACAAAGATTTGCGCCAGGGTCTCGGTAGCGAAACGGTCGGCGATGGCCGTGTTGTCGTCCTCCACCGCAGGGGCCTCTCCGGGGGTTCTTCCGGCAAAACGGGAGAAGACGCCGTCGTTGCCGTCCCGCACTTTGTCGTACTGCGCCTGGGAGAAGTAGTCTCCGCCCACCACGCGCACGGAATGCACTTCCGGGGCCGCCGGTGCTTGCGAAGGTTCCATATAAGCAGCCAGCAGGGCCGATGCATCCTTGTCCGAACAGTCTACCCGGCGGATGCCCCGCACCAGGTCCGAGAACTTGCCGCGGTCGGTCACGTACAGGGCCTGGGCCGCGAATTCCTCCTGGCTCCAGGCGTTCTCTCCCATGGCAAACATGCGGCGGCACAGTTCCAGCCGAGCCGCGGCGTACCAGGGGTACAGGTTCACCACCCCCGTAAGTTCGTCCAGGGTCAGGACATGGATGTCGATATGACGGGAGGGGTTTACCATTGGGCTACGGTTGCGTTGAAAATATCTTCTACCAGTTTGTCGATGATGGTTTCGCAAAGGCCTGCCTCCACGGCATCCAGCGAAAGGGTAGCATCGAAGTCCTCGTAGGCACTGAAGCTCTTGGAAACGTCGTCCTCGGGGTATTTCTTGTTGGCGAATTCAATCTTGACGGTTACGGTGAGGCGGTTCTGCGCGGCCTGTTCGTCGGCCGTCACGGCCGTGGCGCTTACTTCATAACCGGTCACTTCGCACACCAGCTCCAGGTCTCCGTCCACGTCTACCTGCTCCAGGCGGGTCAGTTTGCGGAACTTCTCCTGCAGGGCCTCGGTAAGGTCGTTGGACAGGGAAGGATTCACGCGCAGGGCCTTGTATTCCACGTAGGGAATGGTGATGGTGTTCACGTCGGCCTGGATGGAAGTGCCTGTGAAAGAATAGATTCCACAGGAAACAGCCAGGGCGGCGCAGGCCAGTATGCTCACAAAGCGTTTCATTTCTTACGGTATTCGGGGGGCAGCTTGCGGTACAGGGTGCGTTCGCTCATGCCCAGTTCCTCGGCGGCCTTCTTGCGGTTGCCGTGGTATTTTTCCAGCGCCTGCCGGATCAGGTCTTCCTCGTTGCGGCGTACGCTCAGGCTGCTTTCCTCCGGGCCGACGGGCGCAAAATCCTCCTGTTCCTGCCATTCGGCCTCGTCTTCGATGGGGGCCGATGCGGGGGCGGGCAGTTCGCGGCGGTCCAGGCGCGCCTTGAGGCCGTCTACCTCCTGCTTGAGGTCGAAGATGGCCTTGAAGATGGCCTGCCGTTCTTCGGCGTTGAAGGAACTGCCGGCCGATGCCCCCGGTCCATCGTACACCACGGGGATGGGGTCTCCCTGCTCGTGCGGCATGAAGGGCTGCAGGTCCTGCGCTCCCAGCTCGATGCGCTGCAGCGTGGGCGTCACCTTCACCGACACCTGGGCGGTGAGGCTTTGCGTAAATCCCTGCAGCTGACGGATGTTGCCGGGCCAGCGGTATTGCTCCAGCAGATGGATGGCATCGGGCCGAAGCGAGATCTTGCACATGCCGTTCACCTCCGAGAAGTCGGACGTGAACTTGCGGAACAGCAGATAGATATCTCCTTTACGCTCCCGCAGCGGCGGGATGCGTAACTGGGCGGCCGACAGGCGGAAGTACAGGTCTTCGCGGAACTTGCCGCGCTTGACGGCCTCGTACAGGTGCACATTGGTGGCGGCCACCACCCGCACGTCGGTGTGTTCCACCTTGTTGGAACCCACCTTGCGGAATTCGCCGCTTTGCAGCACGCGCAGCAGCAGGGCCTGGGACTCCAGCGGGAGCTCGGCAATCTCGTCCAGGAACAGCGTGCCGCCGTCGGCCTCCTCAAAGTAGCCCTTGCGGTTGTCCACGGCGCCTGTGAAGGACCCCCGCACGTGGCCGAAGAGCTCCGAATTCACCAGTTCCTTGGGCAGCGCACCGCAGTTTACCACAAAGAAGTTTCCCTGCCGGCGGGGGCTGAACTGATGGATGATCCGGGCCACGTTTTCCTTACCCACACCGCTTTCTCCCTGAATGAGAACACTCAGGCCGGTAGGCGCGAACTTCACCGCCGTCTCCAGGGCGTCGTTCAGCACGGGGTCGTTGCCAATGATATCGTATTTATTCTTTAATGCTTGTAAGTCCATGTCCGCGCAAATTTACGAAAAAATAGTTATATTTGTGCTTGCTATGATAATTATAACACATCCAAATCATATGAAAAAAACACTTTATTTCCTGGCCGCAGCCCTCTTCACCGTAGCCTGCGCCTCCCCCGAAAAGATGGCCAAGATGGCCGACAATGTCAAGGCAGAATGCAACCCCAACGTCCTTGAAGTTGTGAACGGCACCATCGACGCCGAAGTATCTGTAACCTATCCCAAGGACTACTTCAATCCCAACGTCATCCTGGAAGTCACTCCCGTCATCGTGTACGAAGGCGGTGAGGCCGCTATGAAGCCCTTCATGTACCAGGGCGAGAAAGTAAAGGACAACTACAAGGTTGTGGCCAAAGCCGGCCAGACCGTGAAGGAAAAAGTTCACTTCGACTACGTAGAAGGCATGGAGAAGTGCTATCTGGAGCTGCGCGGCAAAGTGCTCGCCGGCAAGAAGACCGTCACCCTCCCCTCCAAGCGCGTGGCCGACGGTGCCAACACCACCTACATGCTGGTCAAGAAGGCTGGCAACCTGGCTTTCAAGAAGGACAACTACCAGGATGTCATCTCCTCCACCACCGAGGGTCAGATCAAATATCTGGTGAACAGCGCCGACGTACGCAACTCCGAGCTCAAGGGCAAGTCCGTGAAGGAATTCCTGGCCGCCCTGGATGCCGCCGCAGCCGATGAACGCACCACCGTCACCAGCACCGAGATTGTGGCCTACGCTTCCCCCGAAGGCCCCGAGAACAAGAACAACAAGCTCTCCGACAACCGTTCCGCCAGCGCCAACAAGGCCTGGAAGCAGGTAACCAAGGGCCACGAGGCCGCCGATCCCACCGTACGCAGCGTAGGTGAGGACTGGGAAGGTTTCCAGCAGCTGGTAAGCGAGAGCGACATTGAGGACAAGCACCTCATCCTCCGCGTCCTGTCCATGTACAGCGATCCCGCCGTGCGTGAGAACGAAATCCGCAACATGTCCCAGGTATTCACCGCCCTCAAGGGTGAAGTCCTGCCCGAACTCCGCCGCGCCCGTCTCATCGCCAACGTGGAGTATAAGAACTACACCAACGACGAACTGGTGGCCCTGCTTAAGAACAACGATTCCGTTCTGGACGAAGAAGCCCTCCTGCGCGTAGCCTCCGTCATCAAGGACGAAGCCCAGAAGGAGAACATCTACAAGAAGGCCATCGACAAGTTCGGCAGCGACCGCGCCCAGTACAACCTGGCCGTCCTGTACCTGAACCAGGGCAAGGATGCCAAGGCCGAAGCCGGCCTGGCCGAGGTTAAGAGCGGTGACGGCGACGTCATCAACGCCATGGGCGTCCTTGCTCTGCACAAGGAAGACTACAAGACCGCCGAGGAATGCTTCCGCAAGGCCGGTACCGAAGAAGCCAAGGCCAACCTGGGCACCGTGCTCATCCTCACCGGTCAGTACGAAGAGGCCGCCAGAGTTCTGGAGAAACCCCTGGGCTGCTGCCACAACAGCGTCCTCGCCCTCATCCTCACCGACCAGCTTGACAAGGCCCTCAAGACCGCTCACTGCGGAGATCCCAAGGTCTGGTACCTGAAGGCCATCATCGCCGCCCGTCAGGGTAAGGCCGACGAAGTCAAGAAGGATCTGGAGAAAGCCTTCAAGAACCCGGACCTCAAGGAGCGTGCCGCCCGCGACATCGAGTTCGTAGGTTACGAGTTCTAATCAGTGAAGACGGAAGTTATACTGGACATCATCTTCTGCGCCGTCGTGTTGCCGGGGATGATGTTCCTTTTCCCCACGGGAGAGTGGTTAGCCTGGCAGTCAGATTACGTGCTGGGCTATACCCTTTGGCTCCTGGGCGTATGGATCATGGGTCGCAAGGTATTGGGGCCCATGATCGCCCAGCGTGGGAAGGGGAGCGTCATCACAACCCTGGGCGTCATCTTCCTGATGATGGTAGTTACCTTCCTGATGAGTCTCACCCCTGTCAGTTTCCCCAGCAATCCCGCCACCCGCGTGGGCCAGATGCAACTGCATGTGCGCGCCATGTGGATCCTGTTCCTGGCTGTGAACGCCTATGCCATCCCGGTTGGCTATCTCGCCTCCCGCCTCAATACCCTTACGGCTATCAAAGAGGAGGAAGACGCCCAGGAAGATGCTCATAAGTCCTTGGAGATCAAGCGCTCCGAGGCCGAGGAAGTGGTGGGGGAGGAAATCCAGGTCAAATCGGACTACAAAGTCCTGCACATCCCTCTGTCCGTTATTCAGTACATCGAGGGTCGCAACAATTACGCCTGCTTCCACCTGGACCACCGTAGCGACGTCGTGTCCCAAATCTCGCTCAAGGGCGTGATGGACATGCTGCCCGAAGGGAAGTTTGTGCGCATCCACCGGTCCTACATCGTGCCGCTCTGGCGCATCGAGCGCCGCAACGGCAGCGAGGTCTCGCTCATGGGAATCAAGGAAAAACTCCCCATCGGCCGGGCCTACAAAGACAACCTGAAAAATGCCTAAGCAAAAAGACTTTTACGCAACCCGTTCCACTGCCTGGTGGAAAGTAGCCATTGCCATGATAGGCTCCTGCCTGTCGGGCGTTACCTTCGTCTCGGTTCCCGGAATGGTGCAAACGGCACAGTTCGGCTACCTCCAGATGGTCATGGGATTCTTCCTGGGCTACCTGGTCATCGCCTTCGTGCTCACCCCCCTGTATTTTAAGCTGAACGTTGTTTCGGTCTATGAGTACCTGGACAAGCGTTTCGGCATCGCCTCCCACAAGACCGGCGCGTGGTTCTTCTTCATTTCCAAGATTCTGGGTGCCAGCGCGCGCCTGTATCTGGTGTGCGCCACGCTGCAGCTGTTGCTGCTGGGCCCCTTGGGCGTTCCGTTCTGGATTACCGTGGCCCTGTCGGTGTTGCTGGTGTGGCTGTACACCGTACGCGGTGGCGTAAAAGCCGTAATCGGCATGGATATTTTCAAAGTGCTGTGCATGCTTCTGGCCGTGGGCCTTACCCTGTTCTTCGTGGGCCGGGAAGTGGGCAAGCTGGATACCGGCATGATGAAAGTATTCCACTTTGACGACGTGAATCATCCCCAGTACTTCTGGAAACAGCTCCTGGGCGGTATGTTCACGGTTATCGCCATGACTGGCCTGGACCAGGATATGATGCAGCGCACCCTGGCCTGCAAGAACGTGAAGGATTCCCAGAAGAATCTCATCGTGTCCGTTATGTTGCAGGCGGTGGTCATCTCGCTCTTCCTCTTCCTGGGCGTGGCCATGTACCAGTACGCCGCCCTGCACGGCATCACCGTAGCTAAAGGCGACGAACTTTTCCCGGCCGTGGCCTGGAACGGCGGTCTGCCCCTGTTCGTGGGCATCCTCTTCCTGGTGGGTCTGATCATGGCGGGCTTCCCCGCCGGCGGCAGCGCCCTCACGGCCCTCACCACGTCCTTCACCATCGACATCCTGGGTGGCAAGGACGAAAAACGCACCTGGATCCACAGCGGTATGGCCGTCATCATGGCCATTACCATCGTGGTCTTCCACGCCCTCAATTCTACCAGCGTCATCGACGCCGTGTACCGTCTGGCCAGCTACACCTACGGTCCCATCCTGGGCCTGTTCGCCTTCGGCCTTATCTGGAAACGCAAGGTACGCGACGGCTGGGTGCCTGTGATCGCCATCGTGGCCCCCATCCTGTGCCTGGTGCTGGATCTCAATTCCGTCAAATGGTTTAACGGGTATCATTTCAGCTACGAGCTGCTTCTGATGAACGCCGCGTTCACCATCATCGGCCTGTGGCTGGCAGTCAAGCCAAAATCCTAAATGCGCCTAGTTTACTTCACCGACTTTTCCGAACAGTTTTCCTACCGTCTCTTGCGAGGCATTTACCGCTATGCCCGGGAAACCAAAGAGCATTGGACGGTGTGCCGCATGCCCTCCGAGCTCAAAGGCAAGTATCCCTTCGAAGACCTGGTCCGGTGGGCGGTGGACTGGCACGCCGATGTCATCATCGGCCAATTTACCCCCGAGGTAGACCTGCAGGCCTTCCGCCGCGAAGGCATCATCGTCGTGGCCCAGGACTACATCTCCCTCTTCCCCGACGTTCCCAACATTACGGCCGATTACAAAAAGACGGGACAGATGGCGGCCGAGCGCTGCGTGGCACGCGGTTTCCGCAATTTCGCCTTCTTCGGCAACAACGGCATGTGCTGGAGCGACGGCCGAAGGGACGGGTTCCGGGAATATCTGGAAGAAGCCGGGTACGGCGACAATTTCTACGTCTATGACCAGCAGCGCATCTTTAATCTGTGGTATTACCGGCAGGACCTTCTGCGCGACTGGCTGGTCTCCCTGCCCAAGCCGGTGGGCGTATTCTGCTGCGACGACAACCAGGCTGTGATCCTGGCCGAAGCCTGCAATGCCATGGGCATCCGTATCCCCTATGAAGTAGCCATCCTGGGGGTGGATAATGACGAAATCCTGTGCAACATGTCCGACCCTCCCATCACTTCCATCGACGTGGATATCGAGCGGGGAGGTTACGAAGTGGCCGCCATGGTTACGCAGATGAAGAAAGACCCTACCTATCTGGGAAATGACATCGTGCTGCAGCCCCTGCACATTGTTACGCGGGAATCGTCCAACCTAATCACCACCAAGGACGTCCAGGTGCACCAGGCCCTTACTTATATCCATTCCAACCTGGACCACAAGATTGTCGTCACCGATGTCCTGGAACATGTCCCCATGAGCCGACGTCTGCTGGAGCAGCGCTTCCTCAAGGCCACGGGAAAAACCGTTTACCAGTACATCTCCGAGCAGCGCATCGACTACCTGGCCCGCCTGCTGCTGGAGACCGACGAACCCATTGCCAACCTGGCCGCCCAGATGGACGAACCGGACCCCAAATCCCTTTCCAGACGCTTTAAGGAACTGAAGGGCTGCACTCCAAGCGAGTACAGGAAACGGAATTTGCGCAAAACAAGAGAATAATTACGCAAAATTCAACTTTTTTACCCCTGGTGTCACCTAACTTTGTGGTACTAACCACTTAATTGAATGACACTAGGCATAGACATCGGTGGAACAACCATCAACTTGGGGCTCATCAGTGGCAGCCAAGTCATCAAGAAGATACAAATTCCGTCCTTCCCTAGAACGGCCACGCTGGACGATACCCTCATTTATCTGGGAGACCAGATAGAGGCATTCCTGGAGCCCGGCGTAAAAAAAATCGGCATTGGCGTCCCTTCCCTCACAGATCCTGTGAAGGGCATCGTGTACAATGCTGCCAACATCCCGTCCTGGGATGTAGTGCCGCTCAAGGAAACCCTGGAAGCCCGTTTCGACATTCCCGTCTTCGTGAACAACGACGCCAACTGCTATGCCCTGGGCGCAGCGGTTAAAGTGGGTGCGGGCCCTTCTACCGTGGTAACGGTAACCCTGGGCACCGGCACGGGCGTGGGCATCGTCCTGGACGGCAAACTCTTCTGCGGCACCCATTGCGGTGCCGGTGAGATTGCCTCCATCCCTTATGAGGGGGCCGATTACGAGTCCTTCTGCTCCAAGAAGTATTTCGTAAACCGGGGTCTGGATCCCCGGGCGCTTTCAAAGGCGGCTGCTGCGGGGGACGAAACCGCCAAGGCCCATTTCCGGGATTTCGGCCGGCACATGGGCGTATTCTTATCGGTGGTCATGTTTGCCTATGACGCCGATGTAATTGTGCTGGGGGGCGGCATCGCCCACACATTCCCGCACTTCTGCGACGCCATGTGGGAGGCGCTGCGAACCAATTATCCCTACCAGGCAGCCCTGGATTGTTTGAAAATCATCGCCAATCCCGACGAAGACACCGCTATCGTGGGTGCGGCTTCCTTAGCATAATCCATCATGAAGAAATTTATCGTCGTTTTGTTTGCGATTCTCGTGTGCGCGCATGCGTGGGCAGGCGAGCTCACGGACTGGACCCTCCAGCGCAAGGGTGACAATACCGTTTACCAGGCCCAGGTGCCCTGCACCGTGGCCGGTGTGCTCAACGAGGCCGGTGTCTTCGGCCCCAATGTGCTGGACCAGGATAACTACAAGGCCATCGACAAGAGCATCTTCGACCAGCCCTGGGTATTCACCACCAACTTCAGCGCCAAGACCGGCCTTCGCCACGTGCTTCGCTTCGAAGGACTCAACTATTACGCCGACATCGACCTCAACGGCAAGCGCATCGCTTCGTCGGACCAGGTCTTCGGCCCCTACTGCGTTTGGGAGTTTGACGTGACCGACGCCATCAAGGCCAAGAACGTGCTCACCGTCACCCTGCGCCGTGCCCAGAGCAAGGACCTCAACGCCGGTTATGTAGACTGGAACCCCCGTCCCGTGGACGAGAGCATGGGCATCATCCGCCCCGTCACTCTCATCTCCACCCCGGATGTCCAGGTCCAGGACATTTTCGTCAAGCCCCTGGTGAACCCCGATGATTTCTCCACTGCCCAGTTCGAAGCCCAGATTACCCTGGTGAACCGCAGCAAAAAGGCCGTCAAAGGTACTGTAGAGGGTAGCTACGAGGGAGGCAAGTTCTCCCAGCCCGTATCCCTGGCCGCCGGCGAAACCCAGGTGGTGAAAGTGCTCCAGGACGTGGAGAACCCCCGCATCTGGTGGACGGCCGAACTGGGAAAGCCCGAACTCTATCATCTGGACGTGGCCTTCTGCAAGGGCAAGAAGGCATCCCACAGCGCCAAGGCCACCTTCGGCCTGCGCAGCATCACCAGTGAGATTACCGCCCAGGGCTACCGCCAGTTCATCCTCAACGGCAAGAAAGTGCTGGTCAAGAGCGCCGGCTGGACCGACGACATCTTTATGCAGGACACCCCCGAAAGCATCGAGGCCCAGGTAAAGATGGTGGCCGATATGGGCCTGAACAGCATCCGCTTCGAGAACATCTGGGGCAAGGACCACACGGTCTATGACCTGTGCGACACCTACGGCCTCATGGCCATGGTGGGCTTCAGCTGTCAGTGGGAGTGGGAAAACTACTGCGGTCTGCCGGAGTACAAGCACTACGGTTGCATCAACGACCCTGCCTCCGAGGCTCTGGCCGCCCGTTATTTCCACGACCAGGTTATCTGGCTGCGCAACCATGCTTCCGTCATCGGCTGGCTCACCGGCAGCGACCGCATCCCCAACCCTCGTCTGGAAGAGCAGTATCTCAAGGACTATAAGGAACTCGATTACCGTCCGTACGTTTGCTCGGCCAAGGCCATGACCAGCCTGGCAGGTCCTTCGGGCATGAAGATGGAAGGCCCCTACGAGTACGTAGGACCCGACTACTGGTGGATCGACAACCGCTGCGGCGGTAACTACGGCTTCAACACCGAGACCGGCCCCGGCCTGCAGATTCCCCAGGTGGAATCCGTCAAGCGCATCGTGGGAGAAAAGGACCTCTGGCCCATCGGTCCCAACTGGGCCTACCATTGCACGGCTTCCTCTTCTGTCATGAACAACACCAGCTTCCTGGAGAATGCCATGCGGCACATCTACGGAAAGGCCGAGGACCTGGAGGATTTCATGCGCAAGGCCCACGCCATGGACTATGACGCCACCCGTTCCATGTACGAGGCTTTCCGCGCCAACGTACCCACCGCCACCGGTATCGTGCAGTGGATGCTCAACAGCGCCTGGCCGTCCCTGTACTGGCAGCTGTACGACTGGTACGGCATCCCCACCGCCGGCTACTACGGCGTCAAGGCCGCCAACCAGCCCGTCCAGGCCGTGTACAACTACGGTGACAACGGCGTGTATGTGGTGAACGACGGTGCCAAGAGCGGCCGTTACCAGGTTAAGATGCGCGTGTACGACGAATACGGCCACCTGTGCCACATGGAGCAGGAAACCGTCACTTCCCGTCCCCGAGATCCCCGCAAGGTGGGTTGCCCTGTTCAGGGCCCCGGCTTCCTGGCCCTGGAAATTACCGGCAAGAACTACAAGGCCACCAATTTCTACTGCATCCCGGCCAAGCTTAACCGCTACAAGTGGAACAAGGCCGACTGGTGGGGCATCCCCATGGACAAGTTCAACAGTCTGCGCTTTGTCTCCCGCCTGCCCCAGACTCACGTGACCCTGGAGGCGGTCAAGGCCGGTGACGGCTACGACGTAACCCTGGTGAACAAGGACCAGGTCATCGCCTACCAGAACATCCTCAAGGCCAAGGACCAGAACGGCCAGCTCATCCCCGGTACCTTCTGGGCCGACAATTTCTTCACCCTGCTCCCCGGCGAAACCCGCACCGTGCACTGCACCCTGCCTGCCGGCTGCGAAAGCGCAGTCATCGATTTCTCCGGCTGGAACGCTAAACTCGTCAAGTAATGAAAAAGATATTCTTCCTTGTTTCCGCGGCCTTCCTGGCCGCCCGGGCTTTTGCCCAAACCCCCGAGGAACTGGACCGCGACCGTTCCAAGTACGCCACCTATTCCTTCTCCGACGACGACAAATACAAGGTTGAGGTTCCGTACCAGACCGTCACCGTGAAGCAGCCCAAGGGCAAGAAGGTGAAGAACGTCATCTTCATGATCGGAGACGGCACCGGCCTTAACCAGTGGTCTGTGGGTTACGTAGCCAACGGCGGTAATCTGAACGTGATGCAGATGCCCGTGGCCGGCTATTCCAAGACCAATGCTACGGACCGCCTGGTCACCGATTCCCCGGCCGGCGGCGCCGCCCTGGCTACCGGTGTCAAGACCAAGTACGGCTACATCGCCCTGGATCCGGATGGCAATCCCGTGGAATCCAACCTGCAGTGGGCCAAGCGCGTGAAGGGCATGAAGACGGGCGTCACCGTCACCTGCCGCATCAACGACGCCACCCCGGCCGATTTCTGCGTAAATGGTCCCACCCGTAAGGACGAGGAAGGCCTGGCTGCCAAGTACATCGACGCCAACGTAGACTTCATCTCCGGCGGCGGCACCCATTTCTGGGACCAGCGCTCCGACGGCCGCAACCTCATCGAGGAAATGAAGGCCAAGGGTTATACCTATGTAGATAAGGTAGAGGATATCGCCGGCGCACAGGGAGACAAATTCCTGGGCCTGTACGACGAATACGACCTCAAGCCTTACCTGGACCGCGGCCCCGTGCTCATGGAAAGCACCCTCAAGGCCCTCCAGATGCTGGACAACAAGAAAGGTTTCTTCCTCATGGTAGAAGGTTCCCAGGTAGACGACTGGTGCCACCGCAACAAGGTGGGTTACATGTGCGAGGAACTCTTCGACTTTGACCGCGTCATCGGCGAGGTTCTCAAGTGGGCCGAAAAAGACGGCCAAACCCTGGTGGTCGTTACCGCCGACCACAACACCGGCGGCCTTTCGCTGCTCAAGGGCAGCATCGAGGACCGCGAGGTAAAGGTCAAGTTCTCTACCAGCGGCCACGACGGCATCTTCGTGCCCGTCTTTGCCTACGGCCCGGGTGCCGAACTCTTTTCCGGCGTGCACGATAATGCCGAGATTGGTCAGATTGTCCGTAAACTCATGAGCAAATGATCAAACTGCTTGCCCTCATACTTGCGATAGTTCCGCAGATCATTCCCGCGCCCGCAGAAATGCAGGTCCGGGAAGGGTGTTTTAATGTAGACGGTGACAAACACATGGAGTTTGTCCTGAATCCTTCGGCCAAGATTCCCGCCGAAGGCTACACATTAGATGTTACGCGCACGCGCGTGAAGGCGGTCGCCTCCACCCCTGCCGGCCTCTTCTATGCCCGCCAGACGCTGGCCCAGCTGGAGCAGGACGGCAGCATTCCCTGCGTCAAGATCAGGGACTATCCCCGTTTCCGCTGGCGTGGTCTCATGATAGACTGCTCCCGCCATTTCATGAGCGTAGAGCAAATCAAGCAGCACATCGACATCCTGTCGCAGTACAAGATCAACACCCTGCACTGGCATCTCACCGACGACCAGGGCTGGCGTATCGAGATCAAGAAATATCCCCGCCTCATCGAGGTAGGTTCCAAGCGCACCGAGTTCGACGGCACCGTAACCGACGGGTACTACACCCAGGAGCAGGTCAAGGAAGTGGTGGCCTATGCGGCCGAACGCTTCGTCACTGTGGTTCCGGAGATTGAGATGCCCGGCCACAGCTTTGCCGCCGTGCGTTCCTACCCCGAACTCTCCTGCGAGAAAATGCCCGTGGGCAACTTCTACACCTGGGGTTCCCCGGACATCGTCCTGTGCCCCGGCAGCGAGTTTACCTTCCAGTTCCTGGAGGATGTGATCGCCGAGGTAGCACCCCTGTTCCCCGGCAAGTACATCCACATCGGAGGAGACGAGTGCAAGAAGGTCCGCTGGGAAAAGTGCCCCGCCTGCCAGGCCCGTATCAAGGCCCAGGGACTGGTGGCCGATGAACACGGTACTGCCGAGGAAAAACTGCAGAGCTATGCAGTCAAGCGTATGGAAGGCATCCTGGCCAAGTTCGGCAAGAGCCTCGTGGGCTGGGACGAGATTCTGGAAGGCGGCCTGTCGCCCAACGCCACCGTGATGAGCTGGCGCGGCGAAAAGGGCGGCATCCAGGCGGCCCGCGAAGGCCACGACGTCGTGATGACGCCCGGCAGCGGCGGCCTGTACCTGAACCATTACCAGGGAGACCCTAAGGCCGAACCGGAGGGCTATGCCCACCATTCCATCCTGCAGGTTCCCTACGACTACAACCCCGTTCCGGCCGAACTCACGGCCGAGGAAGCCAAGCACATCCTGGGTGTGCAGGGCAACCTCTGGGGAGAATTCCTCTACACCGACTATATGCGGGATTACCTCACCTTCCCCAAGATGTTCGCCGTGGCCGAGACCGCCTGGACCCCGCTGGAGAAGAAGGACTTCCCGGACTTCTGCCGTCGGCTCGATGCCGCCTGCCAGCGGCTGGACGCCCTGGGCGTGGCCTACCACATCCCTCTGCCCGAGCAACCCGGCGGTTCCATCAGCCAGATTGCCTTCCGCGACTCCGCCGTCCTCACCTTCACCGTCTCCCGTCCCATGGACATGGTGTACACCCTGGACGGCAGCAAGCCCACGGCAGCATCGGCCCGCTATGAGGGCCCCATCGTGGTTAAGAAGAGCGGCATGCTTCGCATCGCCAGCATCACCTCCTACGGCAAGCTCAGCGCCGAGCGCACCATCTCCCTGGAGAAGATGGAGCCCATCGACGCTTTGCATCCCGAGACCCTTACCGGTAAGTTAACCGTGCGCACCACGCCCGGCGCCTTCATCATCCCGCACGACATTCCCCTGAATGCCGTCTGGACGCAGAGCGAACTCACCGACATCCGCAAAATCCCCAAGCTGTTCCCCTTCGACGGCAACATGCAGGATCCCCAGTTCTTCGCCGCCGAGGCCGAAGGTTACTTCAAGGTGCCCTCTACCGGCACCTGGTACTTCAGCTCGGTCTACGACGAAGTCTGGATCGACGGCCGCCTGGTGGTGGACAACCGCGGGGAAATCAAGAAGAATTTCCGGCACGACGGCTCGCTGGTGCTCAGAAGGGGCACCCACCACGTGAAGGTGGTGTTCCTGAGCAACGTGAACGGCGGCTGGACCACGGCCCGCAACAAGGGCGAGGTCCTGCTGCGCCGCAGCCCGGAAGACAAATGGGTAAACATAGAGATAGAATAATATGAAACGTCATATCCTGTTTGGTCTCTTCCTCTCGCTTTCTCTCCTGGCCACATCCTGCGGCAAGGGAGGGAGCACCGGTTTTGTAATC
>Ga0310696_10004907_pt1 | contig 16291 bp, 10 predicted proteins | sample AusTroGonzalo_MG_4_FD_203885 | JGI IMG/M metagenome (GOLD analysis project Ga0310696, IMG submission 203885) | Bovine rumen microbial communities from tropical cattle in Woodstock, Queensland, Australia - Gonzalo_02 (v2) (version 2) | ecosystem: Host-associated > Mammals > Digestive system >...
TCGCTATGGCTGCCTCTTTTGACGAACCGCTGGTGTATGAGGTGTTTACGGCTGTGAGTGACGAAGCCCGTGTAAAGGAACGCCAGGCTCTTCAGTCCGGGCACGTGGGCCAGTATCAGGGACTTACCTTCTGGACTCCCAATATCAACATCTTCCGCGATCCCCGTTGGGGCCGCGGCATGGAAACCTACGGGGAGGATCCCTACCTCACTGGCCAGCTGGGCATGGCGGTGGTCCGGGGGCTGCAGGGGCCTGTCGATGCACCTGTGCTCAAAGCCCACGCCTGCGCTAAGCACTTCGCCGTCCATTCCGGTCCGGAATCGCTGCGCCACAGCTTCGACGCCCAAACCAGCGAGCGCGACCTTAGGGAAACTTATCTGCCCGCCTTCAAAGACCTGGTAACCAAGGCCGATGTCCAGGAAGTGATGATCGCCTACAACCGCTTCCGCGGCTTCCCCTGCGGGGCCAGTGATTATCTGGTTAACACCATCCTCCGCGGCGAATGGGGCTATAAAGGCATCGTGCTGTCGGACTGCTGGGCCATCCACAATTTCTTCGATCCCGGCTGCCATGACTTCAGCGAAGACGTAGCTCATGCGGTGGCAGCAGCCGTGCATACAGGTACGGATTTGAATTGCGGCAACACCTATCGCCATATTCCTGAGGCCGTGCAGCAGGGCCTGTTGTCGGAGGAAGACGTAGACCGCAGCCTGGAGCGCCTACTGGCTGCCCGTATCCGCCTGGGAGAACTGGACGGCAACGTAGAGCCTTGGGACAATTTGGAAGACAGCATTGTGGAAGGGGAGGAGCACCTGGCTCTGTCCCGCAAGATGGCACTGGAAACCTTTGTGCTGCTACAGAATCAGAACAATCTGCTGCCGCTTAAGGCCGATGCCCGGATTGCCCTGGTAGGTCCCAACGCCGACGACCGCGAAATGATGTGGGGCAACTACAACGGCATCCCGGACAAGACCATTACCCTGGCCGATGGCCTCAAAGCCCGCATTCCCGGCCTGAAAGTGATCCGCGGCTGCGGTCTGGTTGGGGCAGAGAACATTGTTCCCATCGACCCTGAATACGCCGACGACCAGGAATATGTGGACAGCCGTAAGCGTCTGCAGGAAAGGCTCCTGCCGGCCCTGGACATTCCGGCCATCCTGAAAGAGCTGAAAGATATTGATATAGTGGTGTTTGCCGGCGGTATTTCTCCGGAACTGGAGGGCGAGGAAATGAATGTGCCGCTGCCGGGCTTCCAAGGCGGCGACCGTACCAGCATCGAACTGCCGCAGGTGCAGCGCACCTTGCTCCAGGCTCTCAAGAAAGCCGGCAAGAAGGTGGTTCTGGTGAATTTCTCCGGTAGTGCCATGGGCCTGGAACCGGAAACCAAGAGCTGCGATGCCATCCTGCAAGTTTGGTATCCCGGTGAGGAAGGCGGCGCTGCCATCGCCGATGTCCTCCTGGGCGATGTAGCCCCTTCGGGAAAACTTCCGGTTACCTTCTATACGTCGGTGGACCAGTTGCCGGACTTTGTGGATTATTCCATGAAGAACCGCACCTACCGTTATTTCAGCGGAAAGCCGCTGTTCCCCTTCGGTTTCGGCCTCAGTTATACCACTTTTGAGTATGGCAAACCCGTGGTGAAAGATGATAATCTGGTGGTAACCGTACGAAATACCGGCGCCCGCGATGCCATGGAAGTGGTTCAGTTATATGTACATAACGTGGCCGATAAAGAAGGCCCCATCAAGAGCCTTCGCGGATTCAGCCGCGTGAACATTCCTGCCGGGAAAACGGTAGAAGTGACATTCCCGCTCACGCACGAAGTATTCCTTAGCTGGAACGAGGAGAAAAAGGATATGCTGCCCACCTCCGGAGAGTGGGAACTGCTCTGTGGAGGAAGCTCCGATAATCTTCAGTCCGTATCCTATGCCCGTAAATAATTAGAAGAAAGTATACTATGAAGAAATTACTTAGCTTTATCGCTACAAGCATGCTGCTGGTTTCCTGCGGCAGCATGGGATCCCTGAACCTGGATCCCCAGCGTCTCATGCAAAGTGGAGCGTATGCCATGCAGGCACTCACCCTTACAGACGACCAAGTGAGGGCCTATGTTCACCAGTATATCACCCAGCTGGATGCCCAGAGCACGGTTCTGCCCGAAAACAACGCCTACACCAAACGTCTGCGCAAACTTACCGTGGGCCTGGACGGCGTTAACGAGGTGCCGCTCAACTTCAAGGTATATCAGGAGAACGAAGTGAATGCCTTCGCCTGTGCCGACGGCAGCGTACGCGTGTACACCGGCATCATGGATGCCATGAGCGACAGTGAACTGCTGGGAGTGATCGGCCATGAGATTGGGCATGTGGCGCTGAACCACACCCGCCGCCAGATGCGCGCAGCCATCCTTACAAGCGCGGCTATGGAAGGCCTGGCTTCCACTCACGAGACAGTGGCGGCCCTCACGGATTCCCAACTGGGAGCTCTGGGCAGCGCCATGCTGGACGCCAAATTCTCCCGCGACCAGGAAAGTGAGGCCGATGATTACGGCTACAACTTCCTGGTGAAGGCCGGCAAGAACCCCTGGGCCATGGTGATGTCATTTGAGAAACTGCAGGCCTTGTCCGGCGGTGGCCAGAGCGGCCCGGTGAGCAACCTGTTCTCCTCCCATCCGGATATCAATACCCGCATTCAGCGGATGACAGAACGTTGCAACACGGACGGTTACAAGCGTCCTTCCAAGTAGAATTGCTGTATCCGGGGGGCGATGAACTGCTTCACCTCCGGAAAAGTGGGTAAATGACCTCCGGGATAGGCTATGGCTTGTCCCGGATAGTTTTTTTCAAAGAGGGGACCGCAGTGGACCAGTTCGTCCTGCTGGGCAAAGAAACCCAGCGTACGGGCCCGTTCTGCCGCATCTATACCGGCAAACTGGACGGTTTCCAGTTCTTGATAGCGGTCACAGAGAGCGGATGTGATGGTGAGGGAGGTGGCTCCGTCCCGACGCGGGGAAAGGTATTTGACCTCGCCTTTCATCACATGCAGCAGGACGGAGACATTCAGATCCGGATTGATGAGCACTTTCCGCTGTCCACGCAGTTGCTGGACCAGGAAACCACCCCAGGACAGGCCCACTGTCAAATCGGGCTGCTCTTGCTCACAGAGGCCTCGAAGCAGGGCCAGGGCGGCATCCGGATCGATGGGAAGGTCCGGGGCCACTACCTCCGCCTTCAGGCAGATGCGGAGGGTATCGGCCAGTTTATAGGCGCCTGAGGAGGCCAGTCCGTGTGCAAAGAGCAGTTTCATCTTTAGTTAAAAGGTCAGTTCCAATACCTGCTTTCCGGGCTTGTAAGGGATGAAGACACTGCCTCCCTTTCCGGTCTGGCGGATGGTAATGTCGTATTCGGCCTCCCGGAAACGCCGGCGGATGTGATAGTCGCCGATGGGGATGCAAGGCTGGATGAGCAGGCCGTCAAACTGGGGCTGGATGCCCAGCAGGGCTTCGCTCACGGCTTTCCAGGTCCAGGCGGCGGTGCCGGTGAGCCAGCTGTTCTTGCCTTCTCCCGGACGGGCGGCTTCCTTGCCGGCTACCATTTGGCAGAAAACATAGGGCTCCACTTTGCGCAGGGCCTGGTCCTTGGTGAAGGCGGGCGTAATCTTGCAGTAATGCCGCCAGGCATCCTGGGCTCGGCCAGCCATGGCTTCGCCGATAATCACCCAAGGGTTGTTGTGGCAGAAGATGCCGCCATTCTCCTTGTATCCCTGGGGATAGGAGCTGATTTCGCCGTATTCGGCCAGATAGGTGGTGTAGGCCGGTGCGTTCAGCACCAGGCCGTATTCGCATTCCAGTTGCTCGGAAGCGGCGTCCAGTGCTTGGTCGCACAGGCCTTCCTCGGCCCCGATGCGGGCCATGGTGCACCAACCCTGGCTTTCGATGAAGATTTTGCTCTCCGGATTCTCGTGGGAGCCGATCTTGTTGCCGTCGAAGTCATAGGCCCGCAGGAACCATTGTCCGTCCCATCCGTGGGTTTTCACGGCCTGCTCCATCTCCTTGACGGCGGTCTTGACACTGGCAGCCAAGGGATCCTGCAGACGCTCCAGCAACTCTGCGAAATCCCGTCCCTCGGCCACGAACAGGCCGGCAATCATCAGGGATTCCGCCTTGCTGCCTTCCGACTTATTTTCCGTGGTCTGGAACGATTCGTCGGGGTTCCAGGAGAAGCAGTTCAGGTTCAGGCAGTCGTTCCAGTCGGCTCGGCCAATCAGGGGCAGGCCATGAGGGCCGCGCCGGTCCACCACATGCTGGAAGCTTATTTTAAGGTGCTCCAGCAGCGTTTTTTCGCTGCCGGGCTGGTTGTCAAAGGGAACAGGTTCGTCCAGGATGGACCAGTCGCCGGTCTCTTTCAGATATGCCACCGTGCCGAAGATGAGCCAGAGGGGATCGTCGCCGAAACCGCCGCCTATGTCGTGGTTGCCGCGCTTGGTGAGCGGCTGGTACTGGTGGTAGCAGCCGCCGTCGGGGAACTGGGTGGCGGCAATGTCCAGGATGCGCTGCCGGGCCCTTTCCGGAATCATATGCACGATGCCGGTGAGGTCCTGGTTGGAGTCGCGGAAACCCATACCACGGCCGATACCGCTCTCAAAGTAGCTGGCACTGCGGCTCATGAAGTAGGTAATCATGCATTGGTACTGGTTCCATATATTCACGGTGCGGTCCAGTTCGGGGACGGAAGACTCTACGGTGAACCGGCCCAGAAGGTCCTCCCACCAGGCTTTCAACTGCTCGAAAGCTTCCTCTACCTGCTTAGTAGTGGCAAAATCGGCCATCAGTTCCCGGGCCGGTACCTTGTTGATGACTCCGGTGGCGGTGAATTTCTTTTCCTGCGGGTTCGTGATATAGCCCAGCACAAAGATGAGTTCTGTGCTTTCGCCGGCTTCCAGTGTAAGGTCAAAACGAGGGGCTGCCACAGGGCTCCAGCCGTGGGCAATGCTGTTTCCGGATGTGCCGGCAAGCACTTGCTGCGGGGCCTCAAAGCCGTTGTATGCACCCAGGAAGCACTCTCTGTCTGTGTCGAACCCGTCGAAAGGACGGTTAACGCCGTAAAAGGCGTAGTGGTCGCGGCGTTCGCGGTATTCGGTCTTGTGGTACAGGGCATCGGCCTCTATCTCTACTTCGCCGGTGGAGAGGTTGCGCTGGAAGTTTTCCATATCTGTGGAGGCATTCCACAGGCACCATTCCAGGAAGGCATACAGTTGGAAGGACTTCCGCTGCTCACTGGTGTTGGTCAGGCGCAGGCGGTGCACTTCGCAGCGCTTGCCCAGGGGCACGAAGAAGAGGGTATCGGCCCGCAGACCGTCTTTTTCGCCGGTAATGCTGGTATATCCCATGCCATGGCGGCATTCGTAGAAATCCAGCGTGGTCTTGCAGGGTTTCCAACCGGGATTCCAAACGGTATCCCCGTCCTTGATATAGAAATACCGGCCTCCGGCATCCATGGGGACGCCGTTATAGCGGTAGCGCAGGATACGGCGGAATTTGGCATCCTTGTAAAAGCAGTAGCCGCCGGCTGTATTGGATATGAGGGAAAAGAAATCTTCCGTTCCCATATAATTGATCCATGGCCAGGGGGTGGCCGGGGTGGTAATTACATACTCGCGATGTTTGTCATCAAAATAACCAAACTCTTTCATATTGCTCGTTTTATTTTATATGTTGCGTGTCTTCTTTCCCTGGGTTTTTTCCCTGTATGCCAGGGGAGTCATGCCCGTAATGCGGCGAAAGGCTGTGAAGAAGTAGTCTTCGTTCTCGTAGCCGGCTTCAAAGGCGATTTGTTTCACAGGAATCGAACTGTTGGTAAGGGCCTCCTTTACGCGGTTCATTCTCACCTCCTGGATATATTTGGCAGGGGAGAAGCCGGTGTATTCCTTGAATATGCGGCGGAAATTGGAATAACCCATAAACAGTTCATCGGCCAGGCCCTCCGGAGTAATGGTGCGGTGCTGCTCCGCTATGATTATCTTGGCGCGGTTGATTTGGTCGGCCACTTCTGAGAAGGCCTGGTTGCGGCTGTAGAAGCGCAGCAGGCTCATCAGGTGCACCACCAGGCCGCCCAGGCGCTGCTGGAAACCGGATTGTTGCTCACGGGCCGTTTCAATGGCGTCTTCGTACAGGGCCACGATATCGCTCTTAATACCCACCTGGGTGACGGGATTGCGGACGGAGAAAAAGCCGTCTTTCAGCCAGTTGTCCATCTGGGAGCCTTTAAAACCAATCCAGTATTCTTTCCATCCGGTCTTGGAGTCTGGCCTATAACTGTGCCATTCTCCCGGGAACAGAAGGAAAAAAGTACCGGGTCTTACGGAAACCGCATTGCCCAGGCTGGCGCTGCGGAAGGTCCCCTGACCGTTGGTGATATACAAGAGCTGGTATTCATCCAGGATGCGTCCCCGGTCCGTGGAAAACAGATAGCGGGAAGGGTGATTGGACGGCGGATAAGGATCCCCGGGGCCCACCTCCTGAAATCCCACTGAGTTCACGGCCGTTCCCCACAGGAGATCGCTGGGAGAGGTAGCCAGATATTTGAGGTGTATGGCTTCGTTCATAACGGCACAAAGAAAGTAAACAATTGTCAAAAATCAAAGTTTTTATCGCATAATCTTCATTCAGAATGTAATTGGAATGTGATAAATTTGCATTGTACAAAACTGTAACTTTATGGCAGACACCAAACGCTTTCTTGCATTTGACTGCGGCGCCACTTCCGGCCGCGCGGTCCTGGCCACTTTCTCGGACAATGCCTTCGACATGAAGGAAGTCTACCGTTTTCCCAGCGGCATCATCCAGCTGGGCGGCAAATACTATTGGGACGTGCTGGCCATCTACCAGCATTTCTGCAACTGCCTGGCCGATTTAGGCCGGCAGGGGATAGTGCCTGATTCTATCGGCATCGATACCTGGGGCGTAGACTTCGGCTTCGTGGCCGAAGACGGCTCCCTGCTGGGTAATCCCCGCGCGTACCGCGATCCTTACACGGAGGGCATTCCGGAAAAGGTATTTGAGACCGTTCCCCGGGAGGAACTTTACGGCGCTACGGGCATCCAGATCATGAATTTCAATTCCATCTTCCAGCTCTATGCCCAAACGCAGGAAGGCTTTGCCCCGCTCAAGTATGCGCACCATATCCTCTTCATGCCGGATTTGCTGTCCTACATGCTCACGGGCAAGCAGGTGTGCGAATATACCATTGCATCCACTTCGGGCATGATGGACCAGACCACCCGCCAGTTCAACAAGGAGCTGCTGGAAAAGCTGGGCGTGCGTACGGACGTGCTCCTACCCATCGTCCAGCCCGGAGAGGTTATCGGCACCCTGCGCAAGGAAATTGCCGATGCCTGCGGCCTGCCGCAGATTCCAGTAATTGCCGTAGCCGGCCACGATACAGCCTCGGCCATTGCTGCAGTTCCGGCCGATGATGAGCAATTCGCTTACCTAAGCAGCGGCACGTGGAGCCTTATGGGCATTGAAACGCCCGCGCCCATCATCAACGCAGATTCCACCCGCCTGAATTTCACCAATGAAGGCGGTATCGACGGCACCACCCGCTTCCTTAAGAATATCACCGGCATGTGGATTCTGGAACAGAGCCGTAAAGTGTGGGAGGCGGAAGGCCGCACCTACAAGTACAGTGAAATGGAGGCCATGGCCCAGGCCGAGTCAGCCTTCCCCGGCCGTATCAACCCCGACGATCCCAGCTTTGCCGCACCCGCCAATATGGTCCGTGCCATCGACGAGTATCTGCAGAAGAGCGGACAGCCCGTTCCCAAGAACGACGCCCAGTACATCAGTTGCATTTATCACAGTCTTGCCCAGCGTTACGGAGAGATTGTGGAGATGCTGCAGGGCTTCGCACCGTTCCAAATCCAGAAACTGCACGTGATCGGCGGCGGCAGCGCCAACGACACCATGAGCCAATGGACGGCCAATGCCATCGGCATGCCGGTGGTGGCCGGCCCTATGGAGGCCACGGCCATCGGCAATGTAATGCTGCAGGCCCGTACCGCCGGCCTGGTGGAAGACCGCTGGGCCATGCGCCGCATGATTGCCAAGGCATTCGCCGTGAAAACCTTTAATCCCAAGAATCAATAACACAAAACATTAAATAATTATGGCAGAAAACATTTTAGAAAAGGGCATCCAGCTGGCCAAGGGCCTGGTTAAGGAAGCTACCATCAACAGCGCTTACGAAATCGCCAAAGACCGTTATGCCGAATTCGGCGTAGACACCGACAAAGCCATCGAAACCCTGGAGAAGACTCCTATTTCCCTGCATTGCTGGCAAACCGACGACGTTATCGGCTTTGAAAGCGCCGCAGGCCTTTCCGGCGGTATCCAGACCACCGGCAACTATCCCGGCCGCGCCCGCAACATCGACGAAGTGCGCCAGGATGTTCTCTTCGCCAAGAGCCTCCTTGCCGGTAACCACCGACTGAACCTGCACGAGATTTACGGCGACTTCAAAGGGGAATACGTAGACCGTGACAAGGTGGAAGTAAAGCACTTCCAGAGCTGGATCGACTGGGCCAAGGAGAACAATATGAAGCTGGATTTCAACTCCACTTCCTTCGGCCATCCCAAGAGCGGAGACCTGTCCCTGTCCAATCCGGATCCCGCCATCCGCGAATTCTGGATCGAGCACACCAAGCGCTGCCGCCGTATCGCAGATGCCATGGGTAAGGCTCAGAACGACCCTTGTATCATGAATATCTGGGTTCACGACGGTTCCAAGGACCAGACCGTGGAGCGCAAGCGCTATCGTGAGATCTTCGCCGAATCCCTGGACGAAATCCTGAAGGAAGATCTCCCCGGCATGAAGACCTGCCTGGAGGCCAAGCTCTTCGGTATCGGCCTGGAAAGCTATACCGTAGGTTCCCACGATTTCGTGGCCGGCTACTGCGCCACCCGCAAGCTCATGTACACCCTGGATACCGGTCACTATGAGATGACGGAAAATGTGGCCGACATGGTGGCCTCACTGCTGCTCTACGTCCCGGAACTTATGCTGCATGTGAGCCGCCCCATCCGCTGGGACTCCGACCACGTGACCATCATGAACGACCAGACCCTGGACCTGTTCAAGGAGATTGTCCGCGCCGATGCCCTGAAACGCAGCCATATCGGCCTGGACTACTTCGACGCCGCCATCAACCGCATCGGCGCCTATGTCATTGGTACCCGCGCCACGCAGAAGTGCGTCCTGAGCGCCCTGCTGGAACCGCTGGCCCAGCTGCGTAAATACGAAGATGCCGGCAAGGGCTTCCAGCGTCTGGCTCTCCTGGAAGAGGCCAAGACTCTCCCGTTCGGTGCCGTGTTCGATTACTTCAACCTCAAGAACGACGTTCCCGTGGGCGCCGACTTCATCCCTGAAATTGAGAAATACGAAAAAGAAGTAACCAGCAAGCGATAAGCTATGAGTATCGTTTTAGGTCTTTTAATCATTGCCATTGGCGCGTTCTGCCAGTCCAGCTGCTACGTTCCCATCAACAAGATCAAGGATTGGGCTTGGGAGAGTTACTGGATTGTGCAGGGCGTTTTCGCCTGGCTCATCCTGCCGTTCCTGGGACTGCTCCTGGCGGTTCCTGCAGGTCATAGCGTGGGTGAACTCTTTGCCCAGGCCAGTTCCTTCAACATCTGGATGACCATCCTCTTCGGCGTGCTTTGGGGCGTAGGCGGCCTTACCTTCGGCCTGTCCATGCGCTATCTGGGCGTGGCCCTGGGCCAGAGCATTGCTCTTGGCACCTGCGCCGGTCTGGGCACCATCATGGGCCCGATCCTGCTGAACATCTTCTTCCCCGAACTGAACGCCCTTTCCTCGCTCACTTTCTCCGTGATCCTGGGCGTGGTGGTGTGCCTGCTGGGCATTGCCGTCATCGGCATCGCCGGCGGTATGAAATCGGCCTCCCTCAGTGAGGAAGAGAAGAAGGAAGCCGTCAAGGATTTCAACTTCCCCAAGGGCCTTGTCATTGCGCTGCTGGCCGGTTTCATGAGCGGCTGTTTCAATGTGGGCCTGGAGTTTGGCAAGGAAATTCATTTTGCCGATACGCCGGATATGTTCCGCACCCTGCCTGCCACTTTCCTGGTGACGCTGGGCGGCTTTGTGACCAATGCCATCTACTGCTTCTGGCAGAACCATAAGAACAAAACCTGGGGCGACTATGCCAAGAAGAACGTGTGGGGCAACAACCTGCTCTTCTGCCTGCTGGCCGGCGCTCTCTGGTACAGCCAGTTCTTCGGCCTGTCGCTGGGCAAGAGTTTCTTCCAGCCCGGCAGCAGCATGATGACTCTGGCCTTCTGCATCCTGATGGCCTTCAACGTCACATTTTCCAATGTATGGGGCATCATCCTCAAAGAATGGAAGGGTTGCTCCAAAAAGACCATCGCCGTGCTGGTGTGCGGTCTGGTGATCCTGGTGTTCAGTACTTTCCTGCCGGAATTGATTAAATAGCAATGGCACATGTGGTAATCATGCCCAAACAGGGCCAGTCTGTGGAGAGCTGCATAATCTCCGAGTTCAAAGTGAAAGTGGGGGACAGCGTGAAGGTGGGCGACGTCCTTTTCGGCTACGAGACCGATAAAGCCACCTTCGAGGAAGCCTCCCAGGTAGAAGGCTCCGTCCTGGCCATTTTCTGGGCCGATGGGGACGAAATCCCCGTGCTCCAGAACGTGATGGTCATCGGCCAGCCAGGGGAGTCCTTTGCTGAGTTTGCTCCTTCCGGGGCCGATTCCAAGGCGGAGGAGGGCGTACCCTCTGAAACCTCTGGCCACCCTCGGCCTGATAAGAGGGAGGGGCCCGCTGCCGAAGGCAGTGGGAGGGGCCGTAGCGTAGCGGAGGCGGTTTCAGAGGGTATGCCCTCCGCAGCTGTTGTCCCTGGTGCCCCGGTGTCGCCTAGGGCACGGATGATTGCGGCTCAGAAGGGTGTTAATACGGCGCAAGTGGCCGGTAGCGGTCCCGGGGGCCGTATCATCGCACGCGATGTGGATGCTGCCGCGGCTGCACAGGGTACGCTCACTGGCCTGGCAAAGGCAAAGATGGCCCAGGGTGGCCTGGCATCTCCTGGTGCCGGTTCCGGTCTGGCCGGAGCAGTGAAGGGCGCAGACCTCAAGGTCTGGAAACCCAACCATACGGAAGGGCTTGCCGGAGAAGGCTCTGAATTCCAGGTTGTTAAGATGTCCAATATGCGCAAGCTCATTGCCAAGAGCATGTACAATTCCCTGCAGAATTCGGCCCAGCTCACCCATATGCTGGGTGCCGATGCCCGCAAGGTGATGGCCCTGCGCAAGAAGGCCAAGAAGGCCCTGGAAGAGGGGAAGGTAGACGTGAACATCACCATCAACGACTTCGTGTGCTTTGCCGTGATTAAGGCCCTGCAGCAGTTCCCGAACCTCAATTCCCATTGCCTGGGAGATTCCATGCGTCTGTTCAAGAACGTGAATCTGGGCCTGGCGGTGGATACGGAACGCGGCCTGATGGTTCCTGCTGTGCCGCATGCCGATACTTTGAGCATCGTGGAACTGGCCAAGGCCCTGAAGAAGGTGGCCGAGGACAGCAAGAAGGGGAGCATCAACCCGGATCTTCTTTCGCCGGAAGCTGCTTCCTTCACGGTGTCCAACCTGGGCGGCTTTGGCGTGGAATGGTTCACACCCATCATCAACGTGCCGCAGAGCGCTATCCTGGGCGTAGGTACCATCGTGCCACGTCCGAAGGACCTGGGCGGTGGCGTGTATGCCTTTGTGCCTTATATGGGACTTAGCCTGACGTATGACCACCGGGCCATCGACGGCGGGGAAGCCACCCGCTTCCTTAAACAGGTGGCTGTGGAAATTGAAAAACTGGATATTGAATTTTAAGCTATGTACGATTTAGCAATCATGGGCGGAGGTCCCGGTGGTTATGTGGCTGCCGGACGGGCCGGTGCAGCCGGTCTCTCCGTCGTCCTCTTCGAGAAGAGGGAACTGGGCGGCGTTTGCCTGAACGAAGGCTGCGTGCCCACCAAGACGCTCCTGTACAGCGCCAAAGTATATGACTATACCCGTCACGCCAGCCAATACGGCGTGAATGTGGAGGCTTCTTCCATCGATTTCGGCGCTATTTTCAAGCGCAAGGAGAAGGTGGTGAAGAAGCTGGTGGGTGGCGTGAAAGCCCAGATGAAAGGTGCCAAGGTGGAGGTGGTGAAAGGCGAGGCCGTGATCACCGGCCGTGGGGCCGATGGCATTACCATCGCCTGCAACGATGCTTCCTACAACGCGCGCAACCTGCTCATCTGCACGGGCTCCGAGGCCGCCGTTCCGCCCATTCCGGGCCTGCGTGAAGGCCTGGGCGGCGTAGTGGTCACCAACCGCGAAATCCTCTCGCTGGCCGAAAAACCGGAGCGTCTGGTAGTGATCGGCGGCGGTGTCATCGGCATGGAGTTCGCCAGTTTCTTCAATTCCATCGGCACGCAGGTGACGGTGGTGGAGATGCTGCCCAAGATTCTGGGTCCGCTGGACGACGAAATTTCCGCTATGCTGCAGGCGCAGTATGAGAAGAAGGGCGTGGAATTCCACCTGAGCTGCAAAGTGGTGGCTGTGGAAGGCAACGAGGTAGTGTACGAAGATCCGGAAGGCAAAACCTGCCGGGCCCAGGGCGATAAAATCCTGGTTTCCGTGGGCCGCAGGGCCAATTTCCAGGGTATCGGCCTTGAAAATATCGGCGTAGAACTGGCGCTGAATCCTGCCGGCCGGCCGTACGGCATCAAGGTGGACGAAAAGATGCGCACCAATGTGCCCGGCGTGTATGCGGCGGGCGACGTAACCGGTTTCAGCATGCTGGCACACACAGCATCCCGCGAAGGCGAGGTAGCCGTGAACAACATCCTGGGCAAGGCCGATCACATGCGCTACAATGCCATACCGGGCGTGGTGTACACCAATCCGGAAGTGGCTGGCGTTGGCGTCACCGAGGCCGATGCCAAGAAGCAGGGCCTGGATTACACTGTTCTCAAACTTCCTATGGCTTTCAGCGGCCGTTTCGTGGCCGAAAATGAAAGGGGAGAGGGTCTGTGCAAGGTGATTGTGGGCAAGCAGTACCACGAAGTGCTGGGCGTCCATATGCTGGGTAATCCCTGCTCGGAGATGATCCATAGCGCCTGTGTGGCCATTGAACAGGAAATGACTGTGGAACAGCTCAAGGAAGTGGTATTCCCGCATCCCACCGTGTCTGAAATCTTGAAAGAAACCGTTTTTACCTTGAAATAAACTATGCCCAAGTCATTATACATCGATCCCAATGAGGTGCTCCGCCCGAAGGAGCACGAGATTCAGTTCCCTAAGATTCCCGTCATGGCCTATGACAAGACCGTGAAGCAGGAACTGTCCGAAGGCAACTTCTCCCAGGAAGACCTCAAGCACATTTACCGGGATATGTTCGTGATCCGCGAGTTTGAGACCATGCTCAACCTGGTGAAAACCACCGGCGGTTACAATGGCGTGGCCTACAACAACCCCGGTCCGGCACACCTTTCCGCCGGTCAGGAAGCCGCAGCGGTAGGTATGGCTTACAACCTGGATACCGACGACTTCATCTTCGGCAGCCACCGTTCCCACGGTGAAATCCTGGCCAAGGGTCTGCGTTCCATCGAGATCCTGCCGGAGGCCGAGCTAAAGAAGGTGATGGAGGAATTCTGGGGCGGTGCCACGCTGGCCGTGGCCGGCAAGGACTTCCAGGGCAGCACCAAGGAACTGGGTATCCGTTTCCTGCTGTATGGTGCCATGGCCGAGATTTTCGCCCGCACCACGGGCTTCAACAAGGGCCTGGGCGGCAGTATGCACACCTTCTTCACTCCTTTCGGCATTTATCCCAACAACGCCATCGTGGGTGGCTCCGGCTCCATCGCTGTGGGTGCGGCCCTTTATAAGAAGGTGAACCGGAAGAAGGGTATCGTGGTGGCCAACCTGGGCGACGGTGCCATGGCGCGCGGACCGGTGCTGGAAGGCATGACCTTCGCCTCCATGGACCAGTTCCATACGCTCTGGGAAGGGGATATGAAGGGCGGTCTGCCCATCCTCATCAATGTGATGGACAACCAGTATGCCATGGGCGGCCAGACCCGCGGTGAAACCATGGGTTACACCTACCCCGCCCGCCTGGGTGCCGGCTTCAACCCGGAATCCTGGCACGCAGAGCGTGTGGACGGTTACAATCCGTTGGCCGTCATCGACGCCTTCCGTCGTAAGAAGGCGCTGTTGGAAAAGAAGGAAGGACCCTGCCTGCTGGATGTGGTCACGTACCGCTACAGCGGTCACTCGCCGTCCGACCAGTCCAGCTACCGCACCAAGGAGGAAATGGAAGCCTGGCAGGCCGAAGACTGCATCCTGGGCTATGGCCGCAAGCTCATCGAGGCCGGTGTGGCCACGCAGGAGGAGCTGGACGGCATCCAGGCCTATGTGAAGGATGTCATCTTCGAGATGTACAAACGCGCCATCGACGAGACCCTGAGCCCTCGTATGGACCTGGTAAAGGACAACGAACTTCTGGGCGATATGATGTTCTCCAACGGCAGCGTGGACGCCCTGGGCGATGCCAAGCCGGAAGTGAACCATCCTATGGAGGAGAATCCGCGCGTGAAGCAGATTGCCGGCAAGACGCGTTTCTACCTGGACAAGGACGGCAAGCCGGTGAGCTCCATGAAGATGTACAATTTCCGCGACGGCGTGTTCGAGGCCATCGTGGACCGTTTCTACAAGGATTCCAGCCTGGTGGCCTACGGTGAGGAAAACCGCGAATGGGGCGGCGCCTTCGCCGTGTACCGCGGCCTCACGGAGGCTCTGCCGTATCATCGGCTGTTCAACAGCCCCATCGCAGAGGCTGCCATTATCGGCACGGCTATCGGCTATGCCATGTGCGGCGGTCGTGTGATTCCGGAAATCATGTACTGCGACTTCCTGGGCTGCTGCGGCGACGAAATCTTCAACCAGCTGCCCAAGTGGCAGGCTATGAGCGGCAACATCCTCAAGATGCCGGTAGTGGTGCGCGTTTCCGTGGGCTCCAAGTACGGTGCCCAGCACAGTCAGGACTGGACGTCCCTGTGCACGCACATCCCGGGCCTGAAGGTGGTGTTCCCGGTAACTCCGTACGATGCCAAGGGCCTTATGAACAGCGCCTTGCAGGGCACTGACCCTGTGATCTTCTTCGAAAGCCAGCGTCTCTATGGTATCGGCGAGCAGTTCCATGAGGGCGGCGTGCCGGAGGGCTATTACGAGATTCCGCTGGGTGAACCGGATGTGAAGCGCGAGGGTAAGGACGTGACGTTCCTCACCATCGGCGCCACGCTGTACCGCGCTCTCAAGGCGGCCGATGAGCTCAAGGAGAAGTATGGCCTGGAGGCCGAAGTGATCGATGCCCGCACGCTGGTGCCGTTCAACTACGATAAGGTGATTGCTTCCGTGAAGAAGACGGGCCGCATCATCATCGCCGGCGATGCCAGCGCCCGCGGCAGCTACCTGAACGACCTTGCCGCCAACATCACCGAACTCTGCTTCGACTATCTGGACGCTGCGCCTGTGGTGCTGGGTTCCCGCAACTGGATCACGCCTTGCCACGAACTGGAAGAAGCCTTCTTCCCGCAACCCAGCTGGTTCCTGGATGCCATCAACGAGAAGATGATGCCTCTCAAAGACTACATCCCCGTGAGCAACCAGACCTGTGCCCAGCAGATTATTAGAGCAAAAAAGGGTATATAATGTCTTGTAAATCAAAGATATATATTCAAAAATCGTCGGCTTCGCCGACCCCTCCCAACCTTACGGTTGGGCCCCTCCCTCTTATGAGGCCGAGGGTGGCCACAGATTTTTGAATATATATCTTTGATAAAACTTTGATATTTATATGTTTGATGTAAATGCCCATATTCATACGCCGTATTCGTTCAGTGCTTTTAGGTCGGTGGACGAGGCGTTGGATCATGCTGCCGCTGAGGATGTTAAGGTGGTGGGAATCAATGATTTCTACTCCATGGACGGGTATGGGGCCTGGAAGGAGGGTTGTGCCAGGCGGGGCTTGTATCCGCTGTTCGGCATCGAGTTCATTTCGCTGAATGCGGCCGACCAGGCGGCTGGACTGCGGGTAAACGACCCCAACAATCCTGGCCGTACCTATATCAGCGGAAAGGGCCTGGCCTATCCCGTGAAATTGAGCGGGAAACCGTTGCAGCAGTTGCAGGAGGTGAAGGCCGAATCCAATGCGCAGGTGGAAAAGAT
>Ga0310696_10004908_pt1 | contig 16291 bp, 16 predicted proteins | sample AusTroGonzalo_MG_4_FD_203885 | JGI IMG/M metagenome (GOLD analysis project Ga0310696, IMG submission 203885) | Bovine rumen microbial communities from tropical cattle in Woodstock, Queensland, Australia - Gonzalo_02 (v2) (version 2) | ecosystem: Host-associated > Mammals > Digestive system >...
TATTACTGGTATGCTCCGTCTATCGAATCAGTTGATGATTACTTATTTAATCGTACACCTGAATATAATATAAATGAATTGATAAAAACACAAAAATTCAAATATATTTTATATAATGCAAATGCTTACCGGCAGAAATTTCCGCAACCTCGTAACAATGTTGATGAAGAATTTAAAAACACTTACAAACGCCATATTATGGACGAAGAAATTCTCAAAAACTACGAGTTCATCGGTACCGATAATATCGGTATTTATAAATTGAAACAGCAATAACTAATCAAGTAATGCATCATCAAACAGTACTTTTCCCTGCTCATCCATTAACTGGAAAATCCAGTCGGCATAAAAACGATAAGTACCGACCGCAACATTTATGGCATCTTTTGTAAACACCTTTTGGGCATTCATCGAAATCAACATCCAATAAGAATTTCCGACTTTCATGACCATGATTTTGTAAAACATTCCGGTTAGCATCAGCACATCTATCTGTCTTATTTTGACATCGGGAGGTAATGAAGTCAAATCAGACTTTAGGGTCAATCCCTGATAATCAACAAAATCCAAGACTCTGGCAAAATTACGCCAAGCCGAAGAATTACTGAGCAGTTTATTAAATGCGGAATAATCTCTTTCTTTGCCGTTAATCGTAACCGATTTGATTTCCGAGGTTTTAATACTTAGTAACGGATATGGCAACCAATCACGCGGATAAGCGGAAAAACCGCCTTCATAAGTAATATTATATAAATTGTTTTCATTATTACCCTTATAGGCCCACATCATATCGCCGGTTGTATGTTTTCCCAAAGTAATATCATCCAACAGTTGTCCGTCCAAATCAAATATTTTAATCTCGGTACCTTTTTGGCGCAACTTTTCATCCTCCAGATATTCCGACACTATATACGAAGATTTTATCAATTTGAAAAATGCGGAAAGCATATCCTCATTAACATAATAATCTTTCGCTTCCGCAAACCGCCAGTTTCCATCCTTATCACGATGAATATTGATTTCACCGCTTTCGGGATTTGAAATATTTATTCTACCCAAGTAATTGATTTTATTTTTGCTTTCGGCAAAAACAAAGCGACCGTGCCAATCGGTTGCATTTTTTTTGCTGTAAGAGTGAAACCAGGCAATACCACAAAATAACGTAGCCGCCAAAACAAACAGTACGGCTCCCGCCATATATTTTTTATTCATTGAAAATCTCCTTTATTTTTCGTCTCTTACGTCTTTCATTCAACGCAAATATCAGTCCCAATAACAAAGTGGCACATAACGGCAATGCAAAAACAAAATATGCTATTATACTGTTAATCTTGTGAGTGTAACTCTTTCTGATTTCATAAAACAGGCTCTGTAATTTTTGTTCTTCCGTTCCCAAGTCCATCCCTATTTTATCAATCTGCATGAGCTTTTGCATTTCATTTGCATCTCCTCCGCTTTTTTGCAACAATTTCAAACGATTTATTTTTATACTATCCAAAATATCCGTATATTCGGTGTAATGCGCCTCATACAAAGCCGCATTAATTTGTTCGCCGATACCGAGTACCGACTCGTTGCCGTTATTAACTTTAAGATTATTATATATATCGTTTCCGGCCAGTTTATCAATTAAACGGCGAACCACTTGCATATTGGCCGATTTTTCAATCACGCTATACGGATTTTCATCCGGTGAATTATCGGCAACCCAAGTTTCGTTTTCAATTATATCCGCATCGCCGATAAAAGCTATCGTCGCTTTTTCCGAGCCGTATAAAGTATGAGGCATCATATTACGAATCATTTCTTTGGTTTGATAAGGATTTTGAGCAAATGCGGATTTATATCGACCGCTAAAAACAGCTCCTATATATCCTTTTTTATTATTTATTACCGGTTCGACGGCAAATTCTTTTTCATCGGCACTGAAAGTTATTGCCTTATACAAATTTAACGGTCGTTCGGATATTTTGTAATTTCCGACGGCTTCTCCGACATCAACCATATTTTCTCCGAGCATAATTTTCATCTGGTCCAAAAATGCCACAATCTGCGGAGTTTTCAAATTAGTTTCGTCACTCTGTCCTCCGGTCATCAAATCAAAAAATATCAATATATTACCGCCGTTAGCCATATACTGATCAATAGCATACATAAAAGAAGATGACAGTTCTTTCGGATTTACCAAAATAAGCAAATCAAGCTTGGAAGAAATTTCGTATGTATCTTCGGACACGCTCAATACATTGTAATCATTTTCCAAATCTAATGAAAAAGCATTAAACACGCCCAGATTCTGCATAGGATCAAAATAAATACCGACAGACTTTATAACCTCCTTATGAGTTAATTTAAGCAAGGCTTTATCTATATCTTTTTCCATAAACGCACGTCTTTGCGGCAAAAACTGCTTAATAACCACACCTTGCCCGTTGTTATCACGCAGAATTGCACCGAAATAATCTTTTGTACCCTTGGCGTTTTCTTCATAAAATAAACCTTTTGACAATACCATTTTTTCCAAATCGGAGAATGGTTCGACTTCGGTAATATTTACTTTTATCGGAGACAATGCTACATCCTGATACTTTTCGATAAATCTTTTGGTTTGTTGAAAATAATAGTAATAATCCGCACTTTTGGATTTCAAATCTTTTGATATATAAACGTCAATCGTAATCGGTTTATCTATTGAGCTTATAATCTCTTTACTGCTTTTATCCAAAGTATATCGCCCGTCGCCGGTAAAATCGAACTTATATGCATCAAAAAGCAAAAACATCGCTATGTTAAGAATGACTACTCCGCTTACCGCCAAAAAAACAAAACCGGAAAGGTGGAGGCTCTTGTTTTTCAAAGCAGAACGGCGGTAATTCAGTACCAAAGTATTCAGTCCGAGTATAACCGCAACGAAAAACAGGAAATAAGCCATATCAGATATACCGACTTCGGCAAACAAATAGTTGTTATATATATCATACAGCTTTGTGTACGGCAACAAAAGCCATAAACCGCTCACAAACACCGTTAACAAATAAGAAATTACGGTATATTTACTTAATGAAGAAATAAAACATCCCAAAGCGCAAAAAAGCATGGCAAACAACCATAAGCCGATATAACCGCATAGCACTCCGGTCCAATCAATTTTAAGCCATTCGGCCGTATAAAATATAAACGGCAACAAAAACAGGCTCATCAGGCAAAACAAAATAAATGCCCCCATAAATTTTGCCAATACCGGCAATTTATTTGCAATAGGCTGGGTAAATAAAAATTCCGCCGTTCCTAACTTATATTCATCTGACCACAAACGCATTGTCAGAGCCGGAACCAAAAGCGTCAAAATTACCGGTTGTATATAAAACAATGAATAAACAGTATTATCGTGCATTGCCAAATATGCTCCGAAATAAAAAGCACTGCCGATAGAAACCGATAAATATATGAAAACAATCATATATGCGAAATAACTTTTAAAATAACTGCTGATTTCTTTCTTCAGTAAAGCCGTAAATTGTCGCATTTTTCACCTCAATTTTCAGTTACTTTTTGAAAAGATGCCAATAAATTATTATCAGCTTCCTTTTTAAAATCTTCCAATGTTTTGTTCGCCGATAATTTACCCTTATGCAGCAGTAAAACTTGCGACGCCAAAGCCTCCACATCTTCCAATGTATGTGTGGATATGATTATGATATGCTCTTTAGCATATTTTTTTATAATATTCCTTAATACGTTTTTCTGATTAGGGTCCAAACCTTCGGTAGGCTCATCGAGTAGTAAAATATCTGGCTTAAATAATAAAACGGCTGCCAATTCCAAACGTTTCTTATATCCTTTCGAGAGAGTTTCGTTTTTTTGCATCAATACATCTTTCAGCCCCAACATATCCGCTGTCTCGCGGATTCCGGTCATTTTTTCGTTTTTATCAATTTGATGCAGATCAGCCGTAAAACATAAAAAATCATAAACGGTCATATCCCCGTACAACGCCGAGATTTCCTGCACATAACCTATATTTTGCATATATTTGAGACGATTGCCGATATTTATATCATTCAAGCGAATCTCGCCTTCATCCGCCTCAAAAAAACCGCTTAAAACTCTCAGCAAAGTGGATTTTCCGGCTCCGTTTTCTCCCAACAAAGCGGTTATCTGACCTTTTTTTACTTCAAATGATACATTGCTGAGTGCTTTAATTTCTCCGAAAGATTTAGAAACATTTTCAACTTTAAGCATAATCCTCTCTCTTTCATAAACAATAATTTATATATAACAGCTTTTTTAAAATTTTTTCAACTATTATAAAAAACATTGATGACAAATCGAATTTATTAGAGTATTAGTAGGATAGAAATATGATGGAGCAGTAAAATTGGATTATTTTACAAAAGAAGAATTAAAAAATTTAATAATCGGTCTGTGCGTTATGGGCGTATGCGTTGTTTGCGCGGTGCTGTTTAAGTTGCAGCGTAATACTTGGAAAGACGCGGAAGACACCGATTACAGCGTGCATGCAACTTTTAATCGCACCGATGGTCTTTCAATCGGCGATAAGGTACGTATGGCCGGAATTGATGTTGGGCACGTAGAAAAATCAATTCTTGATGAAGATTACCGTGCCGTCTTAACGCTCAAAATACGTGAAGGAATATTGATTCCGGATGACAGCAGTGCTTCTATCGTCAGCTCGGGAATAATGGGAAATAAATACATCGAAATCGAACCGGGCGGTTCGGAAGAGTACATCGAAAATGAGGGAGAGTTTTCTTATACTCAGGATGCCATTGTGCTGGAAGAGTTGGTAGACAGAATCATTTCCCTGGGAAAAGCCAAGAGAAAAAAATCGATAACGACGACAGACACACAACAAGAGCAAGAGGAGATATAAAATGTTAAAGAAACCTGTTGAAACCATTATGGGGCTCGTAGTATTGCTGGTCGCTTTATTCTTTCTCGGATTTGCTTATAACGTATCCGATTTGCAGGTTGTTAAGGGATATACCCTCACTGCCGACTTTTTAAAAGTAGGCGGTTTAAGTATCGGTTCTGATGTTCGTATCAACGGTATCAAAGTAGGAACCGTAACCTCCCAAAATCTTAACAACGAAGATTATACCGTAAAAGTAACATTCAGTATTTCTTCTGACGTAAAATTACCTAAAGACAGTACGGTAGCCATTGTCAGTGACGGCTTAATGGGTGATAAGTTTGTTAAAATCGAACCGGGAAAATCTAAAGAATTTTTAGCAAATGGTGCATCTTTCACCAAAACTAAAGATTACAAAACGCTTGAAGATATGGTTGGAGAAATCATATTTATGGTCACGGACGGCGGAGAGAAGGATGAAAAATAAGATATTTTTTCTGGCACTGTTTCTGTTATCCGTTTTAGCCACATCGTCTCAAGCGGCAAACGGTATTGCTAAGAATAACGCTAAAATGCAGGCCATGGATAAAATTACCGGCCGCGTCAGTGTTATTGACGTTCCGGTCGGAGGAATGGTAAACTTCGGCTCGCTGTCTATTGTTATCCGCAGTTGCAAAACCCGTCCGGTCGAGGAAGCTCCGGATAATTTTGCTTTTGCCGATATCTCAGATAAAAACCTTCACGGAGATGAGTTCAATATTTTTAAGGGGTGGATGATTTCGTCTTCACCGGCAACACATGCCGTTGAACACCCGATTTATGACGTTTGGCTTCTGCAATGCACCGACGAAAAAATTGATAAAACCCTCTTATTGAGTGAAGAACAACTTTCACAACACGATAATCTTCCTAAAGCGAAAAATCTGCCGAAAGGAAATAACCCCGGCGACGATAAAGATACGGAAGTAAAGTCGGAAATTGTTACAACAATCAGCGAAATAGAAAGTAACAATGAAGTAAAGACGGATAATCAACCGCTCGTACAGGAAACGGAGTTTTTCTATGATGAAGAGGAAGCCGGTGAAGATATGCCGACTTCGGATGATGAGAATTCCGCAAACTAAGATTTTTGCTTTTTCTGCTCCAATACACTTAATCCGGCAATAAAAGTATTAAGCACTATCGGGCACAAATCTTTCTTGTCAATTTTAGCAAATACATCCAACAAATCTTTAGTCAATAACGAGCTGACCGAAAACAGACTCAGCCATAAAATTTGAGCAGACAGAGTTCTTTCCGGAATTTCCATTTGCGGAAGAATTCTCTGCAATAAATTTTCTATGTAGCCGGTAATTTCGACTGCTTTACGCAAATAAAAATACGAATATGAACGACCGCTGTGACGTAAATGAAAGGTATATAACAAATACCATAAGTTGCGATTTTCGAGAACATAATCAACAAAAACCGAAATGAGCTTATTCATATCAACATACGGATTTAAGCTCATCGGAACCGCTGCCAAACGTTGTTCGAGTTCATCTAAAGTTATGTAATTTTGAATAATCACAAAATTATCCATATTGGAAAATTGATTATAAATTGCCCCAACCGAACATCCGGAAGCCTCTGATAATTTACGAGCCGTCAATGCTTCCGTGCCTTTTTCCCGCACAATCAAGCGTCCGATTTCTATCAACTGATTCTGTATATTATCTTTTTCCATTTTGCTTTGTAATTCCGCACGATGTTTAATAAAATATTTGCTTTTATGGCTTAGAGTATAAATCAAGCATTTATTTGTTTCAATTTCTTTTTACGGTTATTAAAAGGATAATTAGATGAAGAGAATCATAACATTTACATTTTTTATTACCTTAACTTTTACTGTTGCACAAGCACAAGCACAAGCCCAAACGCAATCCGATACAGCCAATATTGCCGAGTTAGCCGGCTCTGTCGAAAAACTTTCCGAACAACCGGACAAAAGCACTGAAAATTCGGAACAAAAGCAAAATGACGATATAAATAAATCTGTCGATGATGCTGAAAAAGCTCAAAATGATGCCGTAAAATTATTTCAACAAGAACCTAATATTGTTCGTTTGCAAGAAAGCCAAAAGCGCTTAATAGAAAAAGGGGATGAAAGGCGCAAACAATTATTGAAAAAAGTTGAAGAAAGCACCGAGTCGCGCCCGGAAGAAATCATTCCGCAGACAGAAGAAGAGATAACAACGCAAGAAACAGAAGTAAATGAAGAAAAGAAAGAAACAGAAGGTGAGCAAATTGCTCTGAAATATGATTCGGCTCCTTTCGGACTGTTTTGGGGTATCAGCAAACAACAAACCGATGAACTCGGCTTTTTGCTGAAATCTGCCCAACGAAAGGATTACAAAAATGTTTACATAGTAGAAAATCCTAAACAAAAATCTGAAACATTTGAAACGGTCACGGCGATTTTCGGCGAAGAAGATAAATTATGGTGTATTTATGCTCAAAGCAAACCGCAACCGGATACTCCGCAAGCCTCAAATGTTTTAAAATTGTATCATGAGTATTACAATGCGTTGGAACATAAATACGGTAATGCTCAACAATATTTTACTCCGCACATATATACCGAAGAAATTCAAACGGATGAGAATGATGAGAGCAAAACCGAAACTAAAACCATAAGAGCCCCGATGGGAAATGATAACTTTTTGCAAGAATTGCAAGACGGAACTGCTGTTTTGTATGCAACTTTTGAAAATGAAAAGTTCGGGATAACGTTGGGAGTATCGGTCGATGGTGAAGGCTACGGGTACATATCCGTCGATTATAAAAATTTACCGATTATGAAAGAAGAACAACAAACAAAACTGGATAATTTGATTAACGACATTTAGTATAAGGATTCTAACCATGGTAAAGATAAGTTTTTGCGGAATTTCCGGTAGCGGCATGAGCTCTTTGGCCCAAATATTAAAATTGTCCGGAAATGATGTTCGGGGCTCGGACCGTAATTTTGATTTAGGTAAAGACGAAATAAACCGTCAAGCTCTGCAAAACATGGGAATTAAAATATTTCCGCAAGACGGTTCCGGAATCAGCGATGATTTGGATTTCGTGTGCGCCTCAACAGCGGTTGAAGATTCCATTCCCGATATCAAAATTGCCAAACAAAAGCATATTCCCATTAAAACACGTCCGGAACTATTGGCCGAAACTTTTCACCATTACCGCTATGGTATCGCCGTCGGCGGCACCAGCGGAAAAACAACTACCACGGCAATGATTGGATTTATTTTGGATAAGGCCGGTAAAAAACCTTGCATGATAAACGGGGGATTGTTACGCGACTACGACAACAAATCAACCATCGCCAACATTATCTTCAATAAGGGTGATATTTGCGTGGTAGAAGCCGATGAAAGCAACGGAAGTATTGATTTATACAATCCTTATATATCGGTAATAAACAACATATCCGCCGATCATAAGACGCTGGAAGAATTGGTCGAATTATTCCAACGTTTTGCCAATCGCAGCAGTCATTGTGTAATTCTTAACGACGATTATCCTTTATGTAAAAAAATAATATCACAAACCAGAGTTCTTACCTTTTCGCTGAAAAATCCGCATGCCGATTTTTATGCTTCGGATATAACACCCCTTCCTCAAGGTACCGAATATACCTTAAACGGCCATAAATTTAAATTAAACCTTATCGGAGCATTCAATGTTGCCAACGCTCTGGCCGCTATTGCCGTTTGCTCGCAAATGGGAATGGACGCTTTGGAAGCTGCTGAGATTTTGCAAAACTTTCACGGTACTAAGCGACGTTTGGAGATAATCGGTCAAAAAAACGATATTACCGTAATAGATGACTTTGCTCACAATCCGGATAAAGTTCGAGCTTCCGTTTCTGCCTTGCGCCAGTACAACGGACGCCTGATTATCATGTTTCAACCGCACGGCTTCGGACCGATGCGTTCATTAGGCAAAGAGATAATGTCCGAATTTGCCGCCAACATGGATGAAGATGATATTTTGATAATGCCGGAAATATTTTTCGTCGGCGGAACCGTTACCAAAGATATTTCTTCGGCTGATTTAATTAATTATGTAAAGACGTTAGGCAAAAAAGAAGCCTACTTTGTTGCCGATAAGGCTGAAGCCGAAAAGAAAATACTCTCCGTTGCCAAACCTCATGACCGTATCGTTATTATGGGAGCGCGAGATAATTCTTTAACTACCTTATGTCTGCAAATATTGGAAAAATTATAACACACTGTGCGACACAAAATTTTCTTAAACGCAATATGAACAGTCACATCAGATTGCTTATGATACATATTGCAAAATTAATCTGATACCTTTAAGCCAATAATGTATATCCAATTTCCATACCAAATGCAGATATTCATTAACTCCGCTCCACAATTTGCTGTTAAATGCCAATAAAATCCCGGTGGTATACAAATTGGCTCCTACTATAAATATTGCCGAAAACAAATATCCCTCTTTTAATATATCTGTTTGTTGCGGATGTACTTGCGATAAGACGGTTCCCCAATAATATCCGAAAAAGTAACCGAAAACTCCATATACCAAAAAATGCCCGCCCGAAGCTATAACCAACCCCGGCATTAACAGCATGTATAAAAACGAAAACAGCGGAAAGAAATATGGTGCCAGAGTAATCAGCCAATTTCCACCGCCGCGAACCGTCATTTCGCCACCGCTATCATCGGGATTAACCCTGATACGACCGGCATCATGAAAAGTTAGGTATGCAAAAAGCATATGTGTCAGTTCGTGCGATATTATTTGCATAGTTCTGTTTACATTATATCCGGCAAATAACATAGTTGCCAAATAAAGCACTGCACCTCCGCCAAAAGAATAGAATTTAATTGTATTCAAATCAAAATAATTATATGATTGCAAAAGTGCCGGTATTGAAATTAATAAAAATAGGGCTACCGGCCACTTAATTATTTTGAAAATCAAATCAATAACAGTTGTAAACATCAAAACCTCATTATGCAAATATTAACCTAAATGTACTAAAATTATACTAATTCAAAATAATTTTACGGAGAGCACCATGATAAACAATAATACTTATGATTTTATAGTCAGCGATGAAAATGAAATTATGTTGATTTTGCCTTCTCAAGACGGTGCACCGGAAAATCCGATTATTTATCTTGATGCCGAAGAAGGTACCGTAGAGCTATACCGTAATAACCATGATGCTGTTACCTTGGAACACGTCGACGGAGAAGTTTTTGCTCTTTTAAATGAAAAAGGCAGCCTTTTGGTATGTGAAATTCAACCGACAGAAAATCCCGAAGATACTGAAATTATCTACACTTACGAGGCATTAATCGGTGAATGATTAAATTATACATACCTGAATGTATATTTATTATATTGCAATTTATAAAAATATATATTACATTTTTTTCATGGATAAACAAAAGGAGTTTTAGAAATGAAAAAATTGGTTTATTTGTTATCTTTATCTTTGATATTTGCCCCGCTTGCGGCAAATGCGGATACGGTGGTAATCGTAGACGGAAATAACGTTGTACGCCAACAGATATATACCCAACCGATGGGCGAACAGGTTGTATATACTCAAACTTCCGGATATGCTACTCCGCAACAACAAACTCAATACTACTACCCGCAACAACAGGTAGTGGTACAACAACCGGTACAACCTGTTGTGGTTGTGCGTGAAACCGCTACTCCGCGTTCTTATTACTATGATTCGACAGCAACTGCATTGCTTGCCGGTATTACCGGAATTACAATTGGCAGTGTTTTATTCGGACATCATCACCACCATCATGGCGGACATCCGAGCGGACACCACCACAGCGGCGGACATCATCATCGTCATTAAAAAAATCCCCCAAACGGGGGATTTTTTTTATAAAGCTCCTATCAAAGATACGGAAGAAATCGTATCTCCCATTCCGACCAGAGTTAACGGCTTTTCAACCAAAATAGTCGGTACGGCTATCACTTCGTATTCGGCTACGTTGCAGATACCTTTTTCGTATAGTTCCGGACATTTCAAATAAACAGATAAGTTTTCCAATTCTGCCAAGCCTCTGTCGGCAACTTCACGCCCGTGTGCCCACAAAAGCACTTTTTCATCATTAATACTTCCCGTACCCGCTTTGGTAGCGGCAACGGTAGCGGCCAACATCATACCTTGCTTATTTTGCATCGGAGTAATTCGGAAACCTTTATCTTGCAAGGTTAAGTACATACCGAGAAAATGCAATTGTATCCGCGGTGTATGGCATTTTTCTTTGATTTTAAGCAAAATTTCGAATAATTGCGGAGCATTTAATGATGTGTTTTTCATTTTTTCGTATAATTCATAATCAACGGTTTCCAAAACATCCATTGCTTCTTTGTCATTTAAACCTACTGAATCTACCAACGGAGCAATATATTCAATTATTGCCTTTCGTACTTTCACATCTTGCGTTGAAGCTAACTCCAAATGCACAAACGAATGAGGATTATCCGCCTTCCATTTTTGAATAAGCGGAATAGTCTCCTTAACTCTCTCTATTCCGGAATCATAATCAACCAAATTGTGATAGCCTGAAAGTATCATATAATCAAACCCAGTTATATCCAAACTATGCAGAAACTCATCATTTTTCTTCAACACCTGATTGTCAGGATCATAAGTAGCTATAAATCTGTTTGATTTCGGGCATATAAACTCCTTATCCTCTATTTTCAGTTTTTCCCCGCCGTCAAACTCAATTATCCAATGTATCAATGGTAAGTCAAATCGACGATTAATTTCGCGTGCTTTACATAAATTACCATCATCATCGGTTGTCAATAAATTATCAAAATCTAAAAATTGTTCGGCCTGTAATTTAGGGTGTGACGCCGTATGCACATACACATTCTGCACCCCTAACACTGCCATAGCATTGGCAACAATACCGCCCTGGCCTCCCATTTGCAAACGATCATACCCGATATTATCTTTCAACCAATCAAAAGCAAGAACACTATTACACAACCATTCTTCCCCTACTCCCGAGATAAAACACTTAACAATTCCTCGCACGGCATCTTTCCCGTTCAATATTTTATTTTCGCCTTCGCGCATATTTGCTAAGCTTAGGCCTACATTCTCTGCCCATTCGGAAAGTTTTTTTCCGCTGATTTTCACAACCGCATCAATATTTGTATTAAAAGCAGTAGCAACTTTTTTTATACTTTTTACCTTTTGTAATTGCTCAGGTACTGTTTCATAATAACGTTGCCAAACTTTTTTTATGTTATCTTCAGTCATTAATGTTCCATTTCTTTTAAGTGCAAATTAGCCAGAGAATTCATAATAAGTCCGGAAATCGCATGTTTGAACTCCAAATAATTTTCAACATCTTTCTGCCACTGTTCCAACGGATAGGAGGCTAAGGCAGAATATTTTTCGCTGGTTTTTAAGGATCTGAGTGCTTCACCTAAATCTCCTTCATTGACCAACGTGAATATCTCATCATTTTCTACTTTGAATACCGGACGTTTACTGCCCTTTTTGGAAACAAAGAAGTTCTTTGCCCAGGCAATTATTTTATCTTGCCAACTTTGCTCCGTACTATTTTTCGGAACTTCTACCTCCTTCACTTTTGCCATATTCAAATCGGCAAATATCTTATTGAATGATTTTACCAATTGATTTTTACCTTTGATACCAGAAACGGCATATTTTTGTATCACATCAACATATCTCAATGCCTGCGGATTTCCTTGTGCCAAAATTTGCAAAACTTCGGTTTCATACTCAAAACTATTTCCCTGCTCGGCCAAATCACGAACAATCATAGCCCCGTTAGCCAACAACATTTCCTGCGTCTGTCTAGCCGAATTATTCTCAATCACAACCTGTTGAACCGGTATACCGTTCTGATCAGTGGCAATCGAAGATTGTGCAAATTCCTGACGTAACTGTTCAAGTTTTTGATTTAATAATTCTTCACTTATACCGATAATTTCCGAAGGAACCTCAACATTCTTAACGGCATTAATTTTTGCCTGTAAATCGTCAATTCGTAATGAGATTTTATTTAATTTTTGTTCGTATGCTGCCTGCAACACTTGTAAAGACTGATTATTTATCGCCTCGGTTTGTTTAAGACGAACAACCAAAAAAGCAACTGCACCGCACAGTACCAAGAATGTAAATACAACCAAATTACGTCCGAAATGCGTAGTCTTTTTTTCAGTTATTGCGGGAGAAAGATTTTCTTCAATTTCGTTTAACTTATCTTTTTTAGCCATTTCTTTATCCTTTTTCTTGACAATCAGTAACAATATAATTCATATATTTATAACAAAAAACGGATAAAGACAACGAATAAAAAACTTTTTAGGATAACTGATGATTGTTTTGGGAATAGAAAGCAGTTGTGATGATACCGGTGCCGCCGTTGTGACAGATAAAAAAGAAATTCTCGGCGAAGCCTTGCAATCACAAGAAGAGCATAAACAATACGGCGGAGTGGTTCCGGAAATTGCCGCTCGCGCTCACTTAGAACACGTTGATGAAATTGTATCTTCATGCTTACAACGTGCCCATATTGAGCTTAAAGATGTTGATGCTATCGCGGCATCAGCCGGTCCGGGACTAATCGGCGGAGTGGTAGTCGGAGTGATGACCGCCAAAGCGTTGGCTTTATCCCTAAACAAGCCTTTTATTGCCGTTAATCACTTAGAGGGACACGCTTTATGCGCCCGCATCGCCAATGATATAGAATTTCCGTATCTGCTTTTATTGGTTTCCGGCGGACACTGCCAAATCTTGGTCGTAAAAAACGTTAATGATTATGAGCGTCTGGGGACGACTATCGATGATGCCGCCGGCGAAGCTTTTGATAAAGTGGCCAAGATGTTGCAATTAGGGTATCCGGGCGGACCGATGATAGAGAAAATGGCGGCGGTCGGAGACGATTCGCGCTTTACTTTACCGCGCCCGTTAATGAATTCCGGTGATTGTAACCTGTCATTTTCCGGCCTGAAAACCGCCGTACGTAAAATCATTGAATCCTACTCACCGGATGGCGAAGTGGAACATGCCATTTTACCTAAACAAGATATTGCCGATATTTGTGCCTGTTTTCAGATGACCGCCACCGATTGTCTGGTGCGTAAATTAGAACAGGCCATTAAATATTTTCGTAAGAATTATCCGCAAGGTCAACATTTGGTGGTTTCCGGCGGAGTTGCCTCAAATACGTATTTGCGTAATGCCCTTAAAAATCTGGCTCATAAAAATGATTTAGAATTTGCCGCTCCGCCGATTCGTTTTTGTACCGATAACGGAGTGATGGTAGCTTGGGCCGGCTTGGAACGCTATCGTTTAGGATACAGCAGTCCGCTTGATTTTAAACCGCGTCCGCGTTGGCCGTTAGATGAAGATGCTCCTAAAGCACCGGGAGCCGGAGGAGTTAAAGCCTGATGCGCAGTAAAGCGGAAATCTTGGAAATAATGAATATCTTTGCGCAAGATAATCCTAATCCGCAAAGTGAACTGGAATTTCATAATTTATACACCTTATTGATTGCCGTGGTTCTCTCGGCACAAAGCACCGACAAAGGAGTTAATAAGGCCACTGCGAAACTCTTTGCGATTGCCGACACTCCGCAAAAAATGCTCGAATTAGGCGAAGAAGGCTTAAAGGAGCATATAAAAACCATCGGGTTGTTCAATACCAAAGCTAAAAATATAATTGCTTTAAGCCAAAGAATTGTTGATGAATTTAATGGTGACGTACCGACTGACCGCGATATATTAACCACATTACCCGGTGTCGGACGCAAAACCGCCAATGTGGTAATGAACGTATGGTTTCATCAACCGACATTGGCCGTTGATACTCATGTTATGCGAATAGCCCGGCGCTTGGATTTCAGCCGGGGTAAAACGCCGTTGGAAGTAGAAAATGATTTGATGAAAGTCTTGCCCGATGAATTGGTGGTTAATACCAATCATTGGCTGGTTTTGTTCGGACGCTATATCTGTAAAGCTCAACGCCCGTTGTGCGAAAAATGTCCTATTTATAAATATTGCAACAGTAAGGATAAACGGTAAAAAAAGGCAGTCTGTTTGAGAAATAAATCAGGTAAAACCCGAAATTTTTCTCACACAGACTGTCTTTCTAACTTTCTCTGCCACAAACAATTAATATGACAAAGGCAATAGCACTGCAGATGATAATATTCCATCCACATGCCCAATGCAGCAGTTCTCCTATGCCCCATGACATAAGGGCGAAGAGAGTATACAGCAACACACCTCCAAGGTATGACGCTACTATCTCTAATTGTTCCCGTATATTATCCCAATATCTTGCTATGAGATAACAAACGATGACAACAACTGCTGTAATAATTATTGAAGTCGTATCCATAATATATTATTTTTTTGGTTATACATCAAATGAATAAAGAATTATGAACACAACATATAATTATATGCTAGTATAAACCATAATCCTTAGAATTTTACATTGTCATTGTAACACTTTTTTGTCATTTTTTCAACTAAAAAATAACATATACTGAAAATATTGGCATATATGACTACTTAGAGAAGATATATAAGCTCTTTTAAGGTGGCAGGTGCGAAGTGATTTTCCGACGACGTGTACAAACGTAGTACACGAGAAAAATTGTCGGAGATGCGCATAAGCTCTTTTAAGGAGGCAAGTGCGAAGTGATTTTCCGACGACTGTATGGACATGGTACGGAAGAAAAATTGTCGGAGATGCGCATAAGCTCTTTTAAGGAGGCAAGTGCGAAGTGATTTTCCGACGACGTGTATGGACATGGTACGGAAGAAAAGTTGTCGGAGATGCGCATAAGCTCTTTTAAGGTGGTAGATGCGAAGCAACTTTCCGACGACGTGTATGGACATGGTACGGAAGAAAAATTGCCGGAGATGCGCATAAGCTCTTTTAAGGAGGCAAGTGCGAAGTGATTTTCCGACGACGTGTATGGACATGGTACGGAAGAAAAATTGTCGGAGATGCGCATAAGCTCTTTTAAGGAGGCAAGTGCGAAGTGATTTTCCGACGACGTGTACAAACGTAGTACACGAGGAGGAAAATTACCAGCAAATGCCCCTTAAAAGAGCTTATAACTAAGCGACTTTTGCGTCAAAAATAACACTACTTCCTTCTATCTCACCCTCGGTTCCGGACGGACAAGTCGGCATGACCTTAACGGCTAAAACCTGCTCGGCGATGTAGTTTTCATTTTCAGACAGAGCCTTTGCCAATTCGGAGTCGTTGGTTTGATAACAAAGCTCAATACGGTCGGAAATATTGAAATCTTTATCTTTACGTAAGGTTTGAACCATACGAACAAAGTCACGCGCCATACCTTC
>Ga0310696_10004910_pt1 | contig 16286 bp, 9 predicted proteins | sample AusTroGonzalo_MG_4_FD_203885 | JGI IMG/M metagenome (GOLD analysis project Ga0310696, IMG submission 203885) | Bovine rumen microbial communities from tropical cattle in Woodstock, Queensland, Australia - Gonzalo_02 (v2) (version 2) | ecosystem: Host-associated > Mammals > Digestive system >...
CAAACGACTGAAGACAGACGATGAGAAACGAGAATTCGACTATGTCAGCCGTGTCTGTTCGCCAGACCCTGCCTTGCGTGTCAGCCTGTTTAACGAGATGTTGCATCCCCAGAACCGTGAACAGGAGCCCTGGGCCCTGAAAGCCCTCCAACTGCTCTGCTCCGATGTCTACGAGCCTGTAAGCAATTCTTATATCGAGCCGGGACTGAAATCGCTGCAGTATATCCAGCAGACCAGTGATATATTCTTCCCAACCAGTTGGTTACAGGCCATGCTCGGCTCTCACAAGAGCAAGGAGGCCCGGCTGATTGTCGAGAAGTTCATTAGCGATAATCCCAACTATCCGGAACATCTGCGTAATAAGATCTTCGAGGCTGCCTGGATTATGATGAAGCAGCAGCCCTACGTTGGTCCGTTGAAGCCTGCCGCCACTACAACAAAGAAACCTGCTGCCACCAAGGCCAGCACAAAGAAAGCACCAGCGAAAAAGGCTGGTGCTAAGAAGAAATAAGTTTTAATTTATAGGAATTACCTTATTACAACTTTTTTGCCATCTTTAATGTAGATACCCTTGATGGTTGGCTTGCCGCTGAGGCGACGGCCCTGGAGGTCGTACCAATCCGTTGAACGCAGAGCGTTGGGCGTTGAGAGGCTGTGGATGGCGGTAGCGGTGACGACATCAAAGAGTCCGTCCTTCGTATAATAGCCTGCCTGGGTGAAGACGAGATTCTCGGTCTGCGGCTGACCTGTGTTGTTAAAGATAATCTTGGCAGGCTGCGTGGCAGAAGAATTCTTTTGTTTTGTTCCGTCCCATGTCCATTTCCAGACCTTATTGCCATTGGGTGCTGTGCCCAGGTACTCGCAGTCTACACCAGGCCAGTCTTTCCGTTGAGAGTAGGTGAAGTTCTCAGAGGGAGAATCACACCATGCCCAGCAACAGATGGTATTGCCCCATGACGAGGGTGCTTCGAAGAAGGCGCATACTTCTCCCTCAGCGACAGTGCAGAAATCGGGGATGACGACTACGGGTTCAGGTTCAGCCTCCTTATAAATAAAGGTACGCGTGAGTACGCCTGAGACAACACCGTTAACCAGCAATCCGACTTTCAACAGTGTGTTTGTGGCATCGATATGAAGGAGAGTACCACTGAGACACTGGGTGCCATTGGTAGCAGAAGGTTCCGAACCATCGGTAGTATAAACAAGCTGAGCATCGTCGGTGTTAGACACTGCTGTCAGCTCGACATCGAAGGGATCGGAAAACTCGCCGCTGCCTTTATTAACCCAGGCTGTTTCCATAGAACTGGCCAGGTAATAGGCATAGTGGTAGCCAGAGAGAATCTTCGTCCACTGGGGGCTGTTCGCAATACCAAGCGATCCATAATCCCCAACAGCCACCAACAACTTGTCATCGACGATGTTGGCATAGAGCGTCTTTGTGCTGACCACATTCCTGTATTCAGAAACGTTCGTAATGCCAGCTTGCTTACGGGCAGCAATCATCGCCCGGATCTCGGGTTTATAGGCCTGCCAATGCTTGAGGAACACGCAGGGTGTACCTGGCATAGCAAGCATATAGGCGTTAGCAGCAAGGGTGTCGCGACGTAACGGACCATTGGAACTTCCGTCAGGACGAACCTCAGTATCATGGTTCTCGACGAAGGTGACGGCCCACTGGCGATAGGCACCTTCGTTATAGTCGCTGCTGACGAGAGGCCAGTTGCCATCATTCTTCTGAGCCAGATAAGACCAGTCATTCTTGTCGGTAGCATTGCGGACGACATATTTGAACTGAAAGTCAAAGGCGGCACTGGTTTTGCCTGTATTGTCAATCCACCGTTTGATGGTATTGGAACTATCCCAACACTCGCCGACTGAGAACTGAGGCTTGCTGTCTTCATTATACATCTTAGTATACGAGGCGTTGTAGCCCTTCACCATATCGTAACGGAAACCCACATAGCCGAGGTCGTTGAGCAGGAACTTCAGATAGGCCTTCACGTTAGCCTGCACATTCTCACTCTTATGATCGAGGTCGCGCATGCCGTCCCAATTCTCACCAGTATCCTTATTCGGTCCCACCTCATAGCCATTCTTAGCAGCTTCGTCATCGGAACAGATATCATTGTTGGTGAGCTGATAGGTCACACCATTATAGGTCTCGGAAGGGAAGTCCGTCCAGTGTCCCAGATCACGGCGATGGTTGATGACCACATCAGCGATAGTGCCGAGGCCAAGATCCTTGAAGGTCTTAATCATCGAGCGCAACTGAGCCTCGTTACCAAAAGAACTGTTGTAATTGGTAAACCAATAAAGATCATCATAACCCATCGACTGTCCGCCACAGTTACCACTCTGGGGAATCCAGATCAGATCGAAGTTGGCGGCAAGGTCTGAGGCCTGCGCTTCGAGTGCAGCCCATTGGGTGTCTTCATAAGAGTTCCAGTAGAAGCTCTGAAGCATCACGCCGCCATACTTCTGCGGCCAACCCTGTGCAAAGGATGTGAACAGTGAACAATGAATGGTGAACAGTAGCGTCAGCACTTTCACGATGGAGGTAGTTCTTGTTGCCATAGTTGTCGTTTTATTATTTATCTGGTGCAAAGATACAAAAAAAACCGCTTGGTGGTATTCCAAGCGGCTTTTTTTCTATCGTTGCGTTATGCAAACGGTTGCATTACCTTGATTTCACCGGTGTGATGACGGCATACGACTTGGTCTCGCAGAGGGGCCAGAACTGGATGAAGTACTTACCAGCGGCATCAACCTTCAGGTTCGGACCATCCTGAGTCAGGTTGTCTAACGTACCACCCCAGTTGATATCCCAACCGTCGTTAGCACGGAACTTGAACTCGTCGGCTGTCAGGTCGAAGGTGCCTTCCCATGCACGGGTCTCGGGGTTATAGGTCAGATCAGTGTCTGAATCCCAACCACCTGCCTGAGCAGGACCAACGATACCGATACCAGAGATCGGAGTGAGCGTATAGCTCATATCAGCCAGGTTTACGATAGCCTTATAGAATCCCGGTGTTGCGAGGACGTTACCAGAACCACCATCATTGATGAGCGTGCCAGAGAGGCCGTCGTCGTTGATAGAGCCTGTACCGTAGTTACCCTCGTCCCAACTGTTGAATGCACCAGTGAACTTGAAGGCGCCCTTGCCATCACTCCAATCAGCATCCTGAGCATAGAAGAAGCCCGCATAGATACCATCCTGGTTAGCGCAGTAGAGCGGCTGTGCATCAGAACCCCAGTTGTTGTTTACACCAGCCTCCCAGATGTACTCATTGAAGTTCAGCGGATCGATGGTGTAAGTCATCTCAGCCAGGTTAATGGTGAAACGATACATCTTAGCCTTACCATCGACACAGAACGAATGGTCACCATCGAGGTTGTAGCGACGATCGAAGCTGCCGCTGAGGTCTGTGCTCTCACCCTTCGTTCCGAAGAGCTTGTTCCAAGTACCTTCTGCCACGGCGTCGATAGCCTCCTTGTCACCGAAGGCAAACCACATGTCACCACCGTTACCAGCAAAGGTATAGGTGAAGACGGGATCCTCAAAGACATCCTTGTTGCTGTGAGAGAACGGCATGGTCATAGCTGCGTCAGCACTCCAGTCGCCAGGACCACCGATGAGATAATAGTTCTCAGCGATGTTCACAGGCTCGATGGTGTAGCTGTACTCCATCATGTTAAGAGTGATGCGGATCTTCTTGGCGTTCTGCACATGGAAAGAATGGTCACCACCAAGACTATAGCGGAAGTCCATTGTTCCAGAGAGATCCTCGCTCTCGCCCTTGGTACCGAGCAGCTGTGTCCAGTCGCCACCATCGATAGCGTTCAGAGCAGCATCGTCGCCAAAGGCAAACCAGCAGTCATCGCCACCAGAATCAATCGTGATCGTGAAGATAGGATCATCATAGACATCAGCGTCGCTGTGCTCGAACTTCTGCGTACGGGCTCCGTCGGGGCTCCAGCCACCTGCTGCACCAATCACATAGTAGGCAGGCGAAATCTGAACCTTGAAGAGCGGAGTAAACGGTACGTTCTGTACGGCATAGTAGTTCTCACCAGGTTTGCCGATGATAGCCTCTGCAGCACCGTTGGTGACGGTGTAAAGCGTTGTACGCATATAGAGGTCGACAGTCTTCGGATTGCGGGTGACATTGTTGAAATACTCATCCTGCAGATCACTGGCCGAGACCGTTACAAGATTACTCTCGTCGATGCTGGTCGGCAGCGTGATGAAGTTCTCAAAACTGGGATCGTTAGCGAAATCAACCGTAGCCTTGAGAACAGTATTGGCGGGCATGGCACCCTCACGCACCGACGCAGTGCCGATGGTGACGGGATTGCCTTCTGCCAAGAGACTCTCGATGTTGATGGCGCTGGCCTGCGACGTCATCGTGACGTCGGATACAGCAAGCGGACTCTCAGGGAGGTTGGTCTGCGGACCTACCTCGGGGTCAAAGTTCTCTGTACATGCCGCAAAGGCCATGCCCAGAAGAGCCGACATGAAGATATTTAGCTTTTTCATATTCATAATGCGTTTTACTTTTGTTCAAACTTAATGGTACCCTGAATCATGTCGAGCGTAATCTCGAGTTGACCACCGGGGAATCCTGCAAACGTCCAAGAACCCTTACCAGGATAGACGTACTTATCAGAATAAACGCCGCCACTGAACTCAACATCTGTTGACTCATCAGCCTCCTGATGGCCCAGAGAGTTACCACCGTCCCAGCCTGTCAGAGCAGTGTAGATACGGAAGGTCAGATCGCCCTCAGGCATCTCAACTGTGCCTTGATAGATCTTACTGCCAATCTCGGTCTCATAGATGCGCCAGTCAGCCAGTGCCTCAGCATTCTTCTTACTAGGCTCAGTCCAACCACCACAGTTACCGATGATCCAAACAATACCCAGACTCTTGATAGCGCAGTATGCTGCCATGTGGTCGAAGGTGACTGCATTCGACAGGATGACCGTACCAGCCACGTCGTTACCCTTAGAGTCGACGATACTTGACTTCACACGGAAGGCAATCTCGCGGAAGCCCTGATCTACGTAGTGATCCTCATCCTTGAAGCCATCGATCTCACAGATTGCCTCAGCGATCTCCTCACCGCTGATATCGGCTTTACACTGAGTATAGGTTGACTCCAGGAATTTGTCCTCACCATCCTTGGTGTTCCAGGTGACGGATCCGTTATTGCTGACACCCACCTGGATTCGATAGGTAGCCAGAGCATTGTAACCATAGTCGGGCTGCGACCATGTGAGGTTCACCTTGTTGTCAGCAGACAACTGGATGTACTGAGCAGCCAGCGGCGAAGCATTGACGACAAATGTTGTCGGCTGTCCGATGGTGGGGTTCGAGTCACGGTCGTCTGAACAGGATGTCAGCGCCGTGGTCATTCCCAGCAACATCAGTGCGAATGAAAATATCTTTTTCATATCATTATCAATTTTCAATTATCAATTATCAATTTACTTAGTATCCGGTGTTCTGCTGAATTTCACCCTTCACCTGGTCAGCAGGGATGGCGAAGACATTCATATATGCAGGGAAGTTGCGGCCTTCCTTGGCTCCGCCTTTCCACATCCACTTGTAGCTGCTGCCACCGAACTTTCCATGACGGATCAGGTCAACACGACGACGGCCCTCAAAATAGAACTCACGGCTCCACTCATCGAGAATCTGGTCAACCGTATAGACGGTCTTTGTCTCGGCGTTGGCACGTGTACGAAGTGCATTGATCATTTCTGTACCCTCTGCCGTTGTCTGGTCGCCGTTCTGACGAGCGGTAGCCTCAGCATAGGTCAGATAGGCCTCTGCCACACGGAAGAAGAAGAAATCTGCATCGGGGAACTGAGCATCGCTACCCTTAACTACGGCACCCGTTGACTTGTAGTTGATGAACTTAGCCACACCGTAGCCGTCCTTGAAGTCGCCGAAGTAACCCAACTCGTTCTTCAGGGTATGACCCTTGCTGAAGAAGAGGGCACGGTCGTCTTTAGCAGCCGTCTTCATGTCGTAGCCCTGCACATCGGTAGGAGCATTGTCGTTGGGGAAGAACTTGTGAACCAGGTCATAGCGAGCGCGATTACCTGCCCACTTCTCACTGGTACCATTGTTACCACCGGGATCTGAAGCCGTAGCATCCATGTCAGTGTCATAGGTTGAAGCCATCAGGAAGAGGCTGACACCCCAAGAGGTGGTCTTCTTTCCGTCGCAGAGCACGGGGAAGATACACTCGTAGGCAGCAGAACTCTCACCGTTGTCGCCCATGAACAGCATCTGATAGGCGCTCCAGTCCTTGGTGCCTGTGGTGTTCAGTTTATAAGGAGAATCAATCACCTTCTTGGCATACTCGGCAGCCTTGCCCCACTGTGCTGTGCCAGTGTAAACCTCAGCGTTGAAGTACATACGCATCAGCAGCATCCAGGCAGCGGCCTTGTCAGCGCGACCATACATGGCATCGCCTGATGTCTTGGCGTTGGCAGCAGCCAGAGCGGGCTCGATGGCCAGCAGCTCCTGCTCAAGCCATGCGAAGATCTCGCTACGTGACTTGTAAGAAGGTACGCTCAGCGACTCAGCGAAAGGAACGCCTCCGAAGGCATCCATCATCAGGTAGTAATGGAGAGCACGGATGAAACGGATTTCGGCCGTCTTCTGAGCATCTCTGTCGCCTGCCACCTGAATGTACTGGTTACAGTAGCTGATACCTGTTGTGAGACGGTTGAAATAACCGTTCAGCATCGGGTGCGAAGCGTCGTAGTTGTTATAGTCGAACTGCTGGATACCGTCGTCACCCCATGAGCAGATGGCCTCGTCGGTAGTCAGTTCATTAGAGTTCCACATCTGACGGATAAATCCGGTAGTACCGCCGTCGAGTCCGTCGATATCGCAGTCGCCATTGGCACCGCCATTACCTTGTAATCCAAGGTTGGCATAGCACTTGTTGAACAGACCGTCATAGTCCACCTCCAACGACAGGTTGGGATCGATGGGTGTCACGTCCAAGTCCTTGGTGCAGGAAGTCATTCCGAACAGCAGCGTGAGAGCCGCAGCGGGAATTATATTCTGAATGAATCTTTTCATGACTGTATTTCTTTTATGATGATACATATTGTATTACTTATAAATTGAAGTTCACACCAAAGATGAACGAGATAGGACGCGGATACATCTGATTATCGTAACCATTCTTGATTTCCGGATCCAGTCCGTCGTATTTCGTAATGGTGAACACATTAGAAACGGTGCCATACACACGTCCTGCCAGTCCGTGCCAGTTATTACACTTGAACAGGTCGCTGAATGAGTAGCCGAGGGTAATGTTATCACACTTCAAGAACGAAGCATTGTGCACGTAGCGGTCAACGATCTGTGCAGTCACTGCGTAGGTGTAACGGCCATCGGCAGCGGCATTCACAGGACGGTTGTTCAACACGTGGAACGAGTTATACACCTCGTTCGGGTTCATGTTGGTCATACCTGCCATGATATTGTCGAACACATAGTTGTTGAAGCTGGCGCGGAGAGAGAATCCGAAGTCCCAGTTCTTATACTCCATGCGTGAACTCAGACCCATGGTCACATCGGGAGCCGGCTTCTTATAGAAGTAACGGTCATCAGGTGTGATCTGACCGTCACCATTACGGTCGACCACGGCATTCTCGATAGCGTTGCCGTTCTGGTCGTAAGCCTGCTGATACACATAGAACGAGTTCATCGGATAGCCAACTTGGTTGTACTGCAGATATTTATCGGTACCGATGGTGATGCTGGTGTTGGGGACAGGAGAACCGTCGGAAGAAACACCGCTCAGGTCGGTAATCTCGTTGTGGTTATAGGTGAAGTTGTAATCCACGGTCCAGTAGAAATCATCCGTCTGGATGGGCTTGAAACCGAGGGTTACCTCAATACCCTTGTTCTCCAGCGAACCGATGTTCTGCCAAGCCTGGTTACGGAATGCCGACAAGGCTACGGTAGGAGCATAGTTCAACAGATCGGTGGTCTTACGCAGATACACATCGATGTTGGCGGTGAAGCGCTGGTTGAACAGGCCGACGTCGAGACCTACGTTATAGGTAGTGGTGGTCTCCCACTTCAGGTCGGGCAGATAGTTGTTCGGACGATACAGCGTACCGTTACCCGTGACGGGATAGAAACCATTGGTGCCCGTGCTGATAGAATAGTTGGGAATCCACAGATAGTCTGTACTGAGTTTCTCGTCTGAGGGCAGTTCCTGCTGACCAGTCTTACCATAGCCGAGACGCAGTTTCATGTCGCTGATAGCGTTGACATTCTTCAGGAAGGCCTCCTCATTGATCTTCCATGCCAATGCGACAGAGGGGAAGAGTGCCCAGTGGTCCTTGAAACGGCTCGAACCGTCGTCACGAACCGTAGCAGTCAGCATGTAGCGATCCATCAGCGTGTAGTTCATACGTCCGAAGAACGATACGAGGTAGTTCTCAGTCTTAAACTTGTAGAGGCTCCAGTTATAGAATGCACCAGCGCTGGTAGGATTGGTGGCTGGTACTGATCCCCAATAGTTGTTCGACTTTGAGCGCCAGAAGTGCTGCCACTCGTAACCACCCATGATGTCGAAGTGGTGGATCTTGGCGAAGTCCTTATAATACTGGGCGTAGGCCGAGAGTTGGAGGTTACGCTTGGTAATCTCTTCCCAACCTTTATTTCCATAATACACATTCGTTGGGGCTGCAGAGGAATACGTGGTCCACTGACGACCTTTCGAGATGTCGGCACCCAGTGTCAGGTGCAGGCGCAGATCCTCGAAACCGTGGATCTTATAGTCGATGTCGGCACTGCCGATGAAAGCACGGCTGTGGGCCACATCGTGTTTCTCGTTCAGCATAGCGATGGGGTTCTTCGTGGCATTACGCTCCACGGTGTAAGGCCAGGCGGGATCGCCATAGGCAGCACCAGTGGGCCACTCGAAGTAACCACCGAAGTTGGTTGTGCTCAGACCTGCCATTGCCTTATGATACTCTGAAGTGTACTCATAGGGATCCTGTGTCGGGTCCATGCTGGTAGCAGCACCCACGGCACCACCGTCGGCATACTGCGAACGCGAGTACATGCCCTTGGCATTCAGGTTCAGGTTCAGGTGATCGTTGAGCAGTGAAGGACTGAGGTTAATGGCAGCCGTCACACGCTTGAAGTCTGAGGTCTTCAGGATACCTTGCTGATCTGTATAGCCAACAGACACACGATAGGGCAGCAGACCAGCTGCACCAGCAACCGTCAGGTTGTGGTCGTGCGATACGGCTGTGCGATAAATCTCCTCCTGCCAGTCTGTGTTGGCAGTACCGAGCACGCTGTAAGCCTCGCTGTCCTTACCTGCGATATTCTCGATGAGCGAACGGAACTGATCGCCATCCATCACGTCGAGTGTCTTTTTCTTCTGGCTGATGGTCAGACTTCCTGCATACGAGATGCTAGGAGCCATACCCTTACGGCCTTTCTTCGTGGTGATGATGATGACACCGTTAGAACCACGGCTACCATAGATAGCTGTAGCAGATGCATCCTTCAACACGTTAAACGACTCGATATCCTGCGGGTTGATCATAGAGAGGGGGTTGGCAACACCCTTCACGCCGTTGTTATCCATTGCCACACCGTCGATCACGATCAACGGATCGTTGCTGGCATTCAGCGACGAACCACCACGGATACGAATCTGGGCGCCACCACCAGGGGTACCGTCATTACTGGTGATATTCACACCAGCCACCTTACCAGAGAGCATGTCCTGAGGGTTCACCACAAGACCTTTGTTCTTTGAGTCGGGTTTCAGAGCTGTGACAGATCCTGTCAAGTCGCTCTTCTTCACGGCACCGTAACCGATCACCACCACATCGTTCAGCACGGTGGCGTCGTCTTGCAGTGTCACTTCCACAGTTGGTGCAGCATTCACCATAGCCGGTTGATAACCGATGTAGGTGACGGTGATTGTTGCACCCTCGTTAGCTGTAAGGGCGAAGTTACCGTCGAAATCGGTGATGGTGGCGGTCTGTGTGCCGTCCACGCGTACCGTAGCGCCGATAATGGGTTCGCCTGTAGCATCTTTCACATGGCCCTTAACCTCGATCTGGGCAAAGGCACCTACCGATAGGAACAGACCTAACAAAAGTCCGAGCATCCTAAGCGGGATCTGAATGTTTACCTGCTTCATCATTACTTTAATTAGAGTTGTTAATTGTTTATACAAATAGTTATTCTGCTGCAAAGTTACATTACTTTTCAATACGTTGTTCTTTTTTTGCATAAAAAAGATATAATAGGCCCGTGCAAACGTTTGCATAAGTACTATTTAATATTATTAATAAGGTATATGTTGTTGTTTCTCAACTTTTTCGTATCTTTGCATCCTGAAGTCCGTGAATAAATAAAGACTAACCCAATGGAAGAAAAGGCACCCATGACGATGAAGGATATAGCCCGCGAGCTTGGAATCTCGGTGGCTACGGTATCGCGTGCCCTGAAAGACTCGCCACGCATCAGCGAGGAGCGTCGTAAGGCCATCCAGCAGTTTGCCCGCGAGCATAATTTCTATCCCAACGCCATTGGCGAGGCCCTGCGCCACAGCCGAGTGATGCCCCAGCGCGTCATCGGCGTCATCGTGCCTGAGTTCACTCATTATTATTTCATGTCTGTGCTGACGGGCATCGAAGAGGCTGCAGCCAATCGCGGCTATCGTATCATGGTGGCCCTCAGTGGCGAGCAGTACGAGCGCGAGGCTCATATCTGCGAGAATTTCCTCCGTTACAAGGTCTGTGGTGTCATCGCGTCGCAGGCCAAGGACACCCGTAACTACGAGCACTACCAGCGGCTCATCGATGCTGGCATCCCCCTGGTGTTCTACGACCGTATCTGTACGGGTGTGAACGCCAGCCGTGTGGTGGTCGACGACTACATGGGGGCCTATAATGCCGTCAGTTATCTGATTGAATCGGGCTGCCAGCGTATTGCTTTCTATGGCTCGCCCATGCAGCTCCAGATCTCGAAAAACCGTTTCAACGGCTATAAGGACGCGCTGCTGAAACACGGTCTGAGCATCGACGACGAGATCATCCGTGTCTGCGACAATCGTGCCGATGCCGAGACGTTGACGCCAGAGATTCTGGCTCTGGAGCATCGGCCTGACGGATTCTTTGCCGTCAACGACGATACAGCCATCGGCATCCTCTATACCGTGAAACGTGCTGGGTTCCGTGTGCCCGAGGACATCAGCATCTGTGGTTTCACCAACGGTCAGCGTGCCGTGGCCTGCGATCCCATGCTGACCACCGTCGAGCAGCGTGGCCACCGTGTAGGCGAAGAGGCTGCTGTCATCCTCATGGACAAAGTCGAAGGCCTCAGTCCCATCGATAAAATCGAGAAGCGCGTCGTCCGCACCCGCCTCGTAATCCGCGGAACAACACGGTAAAGGTTTATGGCATCGGAAGAACACGGAAATACACGGAATTAATTAAATTTTTAAGATATGTTGATTTACCAAGAGTTGTCGAACAAGATAATAAAAGCATATTATAATGTGGAAAAGGTCTTAGGAAAGGGACTGGCTGAAAAAGTTTACGAAAATGCGCTATGCATTGAACTCGAGGAGATGGGGGTTCCCTATGTCCGTCAGAAAGAATTGCCAGTAGTGGATTATCCGCTCGAGACGAGGAATATTAATTATTCCGTGTCCCTCCGTGTTCATCCGATGCAACAATATATATCTATCGATGCTAAACAACAATAAATAAAATTATGAAACAGAAGCCTGATTTAAGTTTTTGGAAACTGTGGAATCTGAGTTTTGGATTCTTCGGTGTGCAGATCGCGTATGCGCTGCAGAGTGCCAACATCTCACGAATCTTCGCCACGCTTGGCGCTGATCCGCACAACCTGAGTTATTTCTGGATCCTCCCACCACTGATGGGTATCCTCGTACAACCAATCGTCGGCACGCTGTCCGACAAGACCTGGACCCGTTTCGGCCGTCGCATTCCCTATCTGTTCGTGGGTGCTGCCGTGGCCGTGCTGGTGATGTGCCTGTTGCCCAACTCCGGCTCTCTGGGCCTGACGGTGGGCGCTGCGATGATGTTCGGACTGATCGCCCTGATGTTCCTCGATACGAGCATCAACATGGCCATGCAACCGTTTAAGATGCTGGTGGGCGACATGGTCAACGAGAAACAGAAGGCCAAGGCCTACTCCATCCAGTCGTTCCTCTGCAATGCCGGCTCCGTGGTGGGTTATGTGTTCCCCTTCGTGTTCACGTTTATCGGCATCAGCAATGTGGCTGAGAAGGGTGTCGTGCCCGACAGCGTCATCTGGTCGTTCTATATCGGTGCTGCCATCCTGATACTCTGTGTCATCTACACCACCTCGAAGGTGAAGGAGTGGAACCCGCAGGAGTACAACGAATACAACGGTCCTGCTGCCTCTAAGGAAGTATCCAATGTCGATACCCTGCCGCTCGAGGACAAGGGTGGCTCATGGATCACGCTGCTGAAGAAGGCTCCCTCGACGTTCTGGAAGGTGGGACTGGTACAGTTCTTCTCTTGGGCAGCCATGCTCTACATGTGGAACTACACCACAGGCGCCATTGCCGAGGTAGTGTGGAACACCACCGATCCTGCCAGCGAGGCCTTCCAGGAGGCAGGCAACTGGGTGGGCATTCTCTTTGCCGTCCAGGCTGTAGGCTCCGTCATCTGGGCTGCCCTGCTGCCACAGTTTAAGAACACCAAACTGGCCTATGCCATCAGTCTGGTCATTGGTGCCGTAGGCTTCGTGCTCGTACCGTTTATCAGCAACCAGTATCTGCAGTTCATCCCGTTCCTGATGATCGGCTGCGCCTGGGCTGCCATGCTCGCCATGCCGTTCACGTTCGTCACCAACGCCCTGCAGGGCTACGGCCACATGGGTGCTTACCTCGGACTCTTCAACGGCACCATCTGCATCCCGCAGATTGTCGCTGCTCTGCTGGGTGGCGTGGTGCTCTCGCTGGTAGGCAGCCATCAGTCGTCGATGATGATCGTGGCTGGTGTCTTCTTCCTCATTGGCGCTGCCTGCGTGGGAGTGATAAGAGATAAAAAGTGAAAAGGTGAAAAGGTGAAGAAAATGATGTGGATAGGTGAAGGTGCGAAGTGGTGGCAGATGTTGCTACTACTCTTCACCTTTTCACTTTTTCACCCATTCACCTTTTCCTCTGCCTCCAACCTCCTGACGGAGCGTTATAACCTGACATCGCTGGATCTGAGCAACGGCCTACCGCACAACCATGTCAGCGATATCTTTATGGACTCCAACGGCTTCCTCTGGATCTCTACATACGGAGGTGGACTGGTGCGTTACGACGGCTACGGCGTCATGGAACCCCGGCTCGACCTGAACAGCAAGTCTTGCCGAAGTATTACCGAAGACTGTTTCCATCGCCTCTGGGTAGCCTTCGACGAGGGCATCAACATCATCGACCTGAAAACGATGAAGGCAGTGACGCCCGTCCACCCAGAGTTGCAGAAGCTGTTGGTACTCCCATCCATCCGCTGCTATCACGATGCCTTAGGGCGTATTTGGGTCATCACCGACCGTCAGGTTTCAATGGTCACCTTCAATGCTCAGGGGCAGGTCGATCATATTTACAACTATCCCCACAACTGGCGCATGCTCGACATGGCCATCTGCGATGTCGAAGAGAACGGCAAGCCGTGGATAGGCATCGACGGTGGTCTGTACCGTCTGGTGGAGAAAGGCGGAAGACTGGTGCGCGAAGAGATCTCCGCCCTGTTGAAGCCCCTTCAGGAGCATTACATCACCGACATCCTGAAGCGTGGCAACATGGTGTGGATCACCACCAACATGGGCCTGTTCCGCTACGACCCTTACCTGCAGAAGCTGGCCGAATACCATCATTCCAGCGCTCCGGGAGCCCTCTCCCACATGTTCCTCACCAGTCTGGCTGTCACCTCCGACAATCTCCTGCTGGTAGGCTCCTTGTGTGGTGTCAACATCTACGACGACCAGACCGACACCTTTACGGCATGGACCACAGAGAGCGACATCCCCCTGAAAAGCGATTTCGTGGATTGCATCCGTATTTATCAGGGATACATCTGGATTGGCACCGAGTCCGGCGGTATCGCCTGCCTGGCTCCTCAGCGGCTGCTGCTCCGCAATTCCGTCCACACAGCCAATCCCCACTCGCTCTCCCCCAACCCTGTGAACGCCATGTATGCTGAGCCTGGCGGACGGCTCTGGGTGGGAACGGTCGAAGGCGGCCTCAACCTGCGAGAGAAGGGCACCCAAGACTTTATCCACTACACAACCGCTAATTCCGGATTGTCGCACAACAGCGTGTCAGCTCTGGCTGCCGACAACCACGGCCGACTATGGATAGGCACCTGGGGAGGAGGCGTCTGCCAGACCGACCGTAAGGGATCGCATCATATCACCCGTCTGGAACTGCCCGACGACTATCGCTGGCGTACCAATTTCATTGGCGCGCTGGCCACCGACACCATCAACGACGGTCTGTGGATAGGCAGCAATGCCGGTCTCTATTTCTATGATTTCAAGTCGCGCAGCATCGAGGAGCCCTTCGAGGGCTGCCGTAGCATCACGGGCAGCATCGGAGCCATCGTCGATCGCGAGGGCATCCTCTGGATGGGCTGTATGCAGGGTGTCATCAAGGTCGATCTCAATTCCGGGCGCCAGGGTCACCGTCCGTTCGCCCACGATTCCATCTCCCACAAACTCGATGAGCCCGACTCACGCATCGTCGATAAGATTTCCTCCTTCTGTCAGACCCGCGATGGTACCTTCTGGTTAGGCAGCAACGGTTACGGCCTGTACCGACTGGTGAAAGACGACAAGGGAGGCCATTTCGAGGCCCTGACCACCGACGACGGTCTGGCCTTTGGTGGCGTCAAGGGCATCGTCGAAGATGTCAATGGCCGCCTATGGGTGACCACCCAGAACGGCCTGTCTGTTTACGATCCGAAGACCCGTATCTTCTCCAACTATTTCGAGAGCGAGGGACTGGTGAACCATCATTTCTATTATAACTCAGCCACCTGCGACGAATCGGGCACCATCTACCTCGGCAGCGAGGGAGGCCTGATAGAGGTCTTGGGCGAGAACACAGCGGCGAAGTCGTACGGCAAGCTCGTCTTCACCCAGCTGATCGTAGATAATCAGGAAGTGACTGCTGGCAGCGAATATCTCTCCGACGATATCTCGATTGCCCGTACCATCCAATTGCGCGAGGCCAACCGTTCCTTCTCCATCGCCTTCTCCGCCTTGGATTACGGCAACGAGCAGCAGGCCATGTTCAGTTACCGCATGAAAGGTCTCGACGACGAATGGACCCCGCTCCGCCTGGGAGAGCATTCCGTACGCTATAGCGCCCTGCCAGCCGGCCACTACACCTTCGAGGTGAGATACGTGTCGTCGTATTCCTCCGAACAGTCCGACATCGCCTCTATCGAGGTGGTGGTCCGTCCCGCTTTCTGGCGTAGCTGGTGGTTCCGCTGCCTCCTACTCCTTCTCTCCTTACTCCTCCTCTACTATATATATAATAGGTGGGCCGCCCGTCTGAAGCGCCTCGAGGCCGAACAACTGCTCAACCCCATCCGCAAGGTGCTCGAAGACAGCGACGACCCTGCCCATCTGCAGACGCGCATCCAAAACATCCTCGATAACCAGCAGCGCTACAAGCACAGCGTGACCAAGAGCGTCGAGGCCGACAAGGAGGAAGTGCTCAAAAGCACCAAACCGTTTATGGAGTGTGTCATGGAGATCATGGAAGCCAACTACATGAAATCCGAGTTCGGCGTTCAGGAGTTCTGCGATGCCCTGGGCATGAGCCGCAGCGTGGCCAGCAAGCACCTCAATGCCGAGGCTGGCCTGCCCGTCGGACAGTTCATCCGCAACTACCGTTTGAACATGGCCAAGGAGCTGCTCTCCGCAAAGACCGGCAACCGCAATGTCACCGAGATCGCCTACAAGGTCGGCTTCAACGATCCCAAATATTTCACCCGCTGCTTCACCAAAGAGTTCGGCATCAACCCCAGCAATTTTAAATCAGAATCCCTCTGATGATTTAAAAACGACAACAAGCGTGTATTATTTAAAACGACAACTAAGACCGCTCGGCTTTGCCGCTTGCTACTGAAAGGACGCAAGAACTTTGACAACTTATCGACCTTTGGTCGTTTAGCACAGCAAAAAATCTTGAGTCCCGCAGACGGCAGTTGCCGTCGTAGGC
>Ga0310696_10004912_pt1 | contig 16285 bp, 9 predicted proteins | sample AusTroGonzalo_MG_4_FD_203885 | JGI IMG/M metagenome (GOLD analysis project Ga0310696, IMG submission 203885) | Bovine rumen microbial communities from tropical cattle in Woodstock, Queensland, Australia - Gonzalo_02 (v2) (version 2) | ecosystem: Host-associated > Mammals > Digestive system >...
GTTCATGGTTCTCGGCATCCACACGTTTGTGTCTCAGCCTGAGCCACTCCAACGACACGTCGGCGCCCAGCATACCCACCTTGCGTCCCTGACGGTCGTGGATATGGGTCATGTAGGTCGTTGTCAGCTGCTGTGAGGCGGCACGGTCGAAATACGGTGGTGTCCAGTCGCCTTCAGGTTTCTCGAAGGCCTCTTGATACCAGCTGTGGATCAGGAAGTCTGGGTGGTTCTCGTTCATCTGCTTGCCCCTGATCACGCCCGTAGAGTCGCGCCAGGCGTAGATCTCATAGTTGTGCCCTTTCTGAGGGAAGAAGTCTGGCTCGAAGATCAGACGGCAGCTCGACATATACATATTCTGTCTGACCATCCGCTCCAGATGCGCCTGCAGCTTGTCAGGATCGTCCAGATCACGCTCTATGTCAGTAATATTGTTGATGGCACCCAGGTACACATCCGAGAGCACGCCACGGATCTTCTCGTTAGCATGCAGGATGATGCTCTCATAGCGAGTCTCGGCCTCACGGGCCATACTGTCTTTGGTAATGGCATAGATAATGATCATGATGGCCGTGAACATGACCAGCAGCACCACCATAATCCGGAGGCTCAATCGGTTTGCAAACGTTCTTTTCTTCATCGTCACATATCTTTATATTTATATGTTATGCCAGTTGCTGGATGGCGTCGCGGCACTGTTCCATAAGCCAGCGGGGAGTAGAGGTGGCTCCGCAGATGCCGACGCTCTGGATGCCGTCGAGCCAGGAGGGTTCTATCTCGTGGGCATCCTCGACGAGATGGGTATTGGGGTTTACGCGCAGACACTCGTTGTAGAGCACCTTGCCGTTGGAACTCTTGCGGCCACAGACGAAGAGGATCAGGTCGTGACGGGCAGCAAACTGTGAGATGTTCGGCATGCGGTTGGCCACAGAGCGGCAGATGGTGTCGAAGCTCTTGAAGGTGGCGCCGGGCGAGATGTGCGACTGGATGTAGTCGATAATGCGGTGATACTCGTCAAGCGACTTCGTGGTCTGCGAATAGAGATAGATGTCGCGCGTGAAGTCGAGACGCTTCACTTCGTCGAAATTCTCAATGACGATGGCGGAAGAGCCTGTCTGTCCCACAAGACCTAAAACCTCGGCATGACCTTTCTTACCGAAGATCACAATCTGCCCCTCGCCCATCTCATACTGTTGCTTGATGCGCTTCTGGAGCTGTAGCACCACAGGACAGGTGGCATCGATGATCTCGATGTTGTTACGGCGGGCGAGCTCATAGGTCTCTGGGGGCTCGCCATGGGCACGGAGCAGCACCTTCACGTCGTGGAGTTCCCGCATGTCGGCGTGGTTGATGGTGACAAGGCCCATATCCTTCAGGCGCTCGCACTCCATACCGTTGTGGACGATATCGCCAAGGCAATAGAGGATGCCTCCCTTTTCAAGTTCTTCTTCGGCCTTTCGTATGGCGGTTGTCACGCCGAAACAGAAGCCACTGCCAGAGTCAATTTCGATTTGCATCATTTCTTTAATAGTTCAAAGTAATTATCGAGGAGGTCCTGGGCGGCGATGAAGGAGGTCTTCTGGCCCGCGAGGACGGACTGCTCGGCGGGAGTGAGCTGCGCACGGATGGCGGGATTGTTGTAGAAGTTCAGCCGCAGCTGCTCGTTGATGGTCTCGTACATCCAGTATTTCGACTGTTCGTTGCGACGGTAGTCGAAATAGCCGTTAGCCTTCACGAAGTCGATGTACTGGTAGATCATGTCCCACACCTCCTTGATGCCATAGCCGTAGAAGCCGGAGTAGCAGAGCACTTTCGGCGTCCAGCCGCTCTCGGGCATCGGGAAGAAGTGGAGGGCGTTGCGGAAGTTCGTGGCAGCCATCTGACAGCGGTCCACATTATCGCCGTCGCACTTGTTGATGACGATGCCGTCGGAGATCTCCATGATGCCGCGCTTGATGCCCTGCAGTTCGTCGCCCGTGCCCGCCACCTGGATGAGCAGGAAGAAGTCGACCATCGAGTGACAGGCAGTCTCGCTCTGCCCCACCCCGACGGTCTCTACGAAGATTTTGTCGAAACCGGCAGCCTCGCAGAGGATGATGGTCTCACGCGTCTTGCGCGCCACACCACCCAAAGAACCAGCAGACGGACTGGGACGGATGAAGGAATCCGGATGCTGGGCGAGTTTCTCCATACGCGTCTTGTCACCCAGGATAGAGCCTTTAGTACGCTCGCTGGAGGGGTCGATGGCGAGGACTGCCAGCCGCCCGCCTTTCTCTTTCAGCACGTGGATGCCGAACTCGTCGATACTCGTACTCTTGCCGGCGCCGGGCACACCGCTGATACCCACACGGATGCTGTTGCCACTGTGAGGCAGACACTTGTTGATGACCTCCTGTGCCTTCGCCTGATGGTCGGGATTGACACTCTCGATGAGGGTGACGGCCTGTGAGAGGATGGTGATGTCGCCCTTGAGGATGCCCTCCACCATCTCACCGGTGGAGATTTCCCTGCGGCGCATACGCTTGAGGTATGGGTTCACGATTGGCGGCTGGTTCACGCCGCTGTTCACCTGCAGGCCTGCATATTCTGAACTGTTCTCAGGATGTTCCATATTATTTCTTTATATTAATCACTACTTTGGCGTGGTCGGGGTCGTTGGTGATGATGAGGATACGGGGACGACCCTTGACATTGGCAAGTTCCTCTTTATAGCCCGTGACGTGAAGCGTCGTAGTCTGTCCTGGAGCGATCTCGCGACTGTCGAGGGTGATTTTCAGTCCGCCTGTGTACATCTGCATCGACGAGATGGTGAGTGTGGACTGTCCTATATTCGACAACTTCACATCGATGGTCTTCTTCTGATGCTTCTGGAAGTCGGTGAAGTCGAGGTTGGTCTCTGAGATCCGCAACTGCGGTGCCTGGGCACGACTCACACCCTCGAACCGTTTCAGGTCGGGCAAGAGGGTGACGGTCACATCGATGGCGTTGCTGGCACTGACCTTCTCTCCCAGTTGCTGGGCAAGGAACACCTTCGTCTGCGTCAGGCCGTAGTCACGCAGATGGTCTGAGTGCATGGTGACGGTGATGGTGCCTCCCTTGCCTGGTGCTAAGGTATCAAAGTTGTAGTTGGCATCGAGATACGAAGGCAGGTGCATCAGCCGGGGAGTCATCGTCTCCACGCTGTTGTTGAGGATATGGATCTCCTGTACAGGGGTGTCACCTTTGTTCACGTCGTCGTACTCGAGGGCATCCTTGTCGAGCAACAGGTTACCAATCGCCAACGGATAGGTGCCTGTATAGTCGAGCACTTCAGGAAGCACCACACCCTTCATCGTGAGGTATACTGGCTTCTCGGAGGCGTTGCTCTTGATGGCGGCCATCTTCTGGAAGTGTCCAAGCTGACGGGCGTCATAGGTCATCTTGATTGTGAACTTGTCACCAGCGCCCACTTCCCGCGGGAACTCTACGGTGGTACAGCCACAATCGGGCTTGATGCTCTCGATGAGGAGCTTCCGCAGTCCCTTGTTCTTCAGCTGGAACGTGGCGGTGACGGGTTGCTGATAACCTGTACGTCCACACTCAACGGTAGCCTGGCTGACAACCAGCTTCTGAGCGTTTACATGTAAAGGTGAAAAGGTGAAAAGGTGAAAAAGTAAAATCCATTTCACCATACCTACTATCCTAAACTTTAACATTTTTATCATATTCATTAATTCGTGAAATTAGTGTAATTCGTGGTTGTATTCTATTTAACATCCAATGTCAATGACGGTGCGACACCCCGGAACTCTGGCGCATAGGCACACTCGACGGTACAGGTACCCGTCTCGTAGAGACCTGCACGGTCGATATAGTATTCACTCTCGATGGTATGCGTACCCTTCGACAGGCAGTCGAAGTAGTAGTTCGTCGTGTAGTCCTTCGGCGTGCAGTAAGAACCCTGATGCCAGCCACTGAGCTGACGGACGGGCTCAAGACAGGCAGCCCGCTTGTCTACTACCTGTACGAAGTCGTAGTCACGGTCGGCAGTGATGGTGATGCGCATCTTGATGCGGTCGCCGACTTTCAGATCACCTTTTGCATCGAGGAGCTCGCGCTTCACGGTGATGCCACTGCCAGAGGCGGCAATGTTGTGCGTGGCCTGCACGAACTGGGCATAGACGGCACCCCAGGATGTCCCCTCGCTGGTCTTGTCGATGGTGAGCGTATGACTGGTGGCAGGAACCGGTGTCTTCACATAACCGAGACCAGCCGTAGCCTTTGGCAGTTCGAGTGCCTTGCCGTCCACCTTGATGGTAGCGTTCTCTCCATCCAGCCTCAGAGCATTGTCCTGTTTGCCTGTCTCCTTGTCACCTTGTCTCCCTAAGAATGCATAGACGGCGTTGACGCTGTTAATGGGCGTATCCCATGCCTGGGTACGCTTCTCCTGGAGGAGCCAGCGGCGCATCTCGTCGAGCGTCTTCTGGTCACTGGCAGCCAGTCGTTGCAGGGCCTCGATGGCAACGGTCTGTGTGGGGATCTTATAGTCGTACCAGGAGTAGCCGGCGCGTGGCGTGTCATAATAACGCCCGATATCCTCACGGTAGACGGTCCATTCCTTCAGCGACTGGGCATACTCGGCGGCACGCTTGGGATCGCTCTTCGAGAGGATGACGGCGGTAAGGGCCTTCTCATAAATCGACTGCGACTTGATCTCCTTCTTCAGGAGTTTCAGGAGATAGTTGTTGGCACGTACCACATCATCAGGCAGTTCACGGCCGTCGAGGGTGGTTAGATAGAGCCACTCTAAAGCCTTGAAGCTGGGGAACGACACCTCATGGCCTTGCTTCTCCCACTTCTTCAGTTCCTCGACATCCTTGACGATCTCCTGCCCCATGAAGCCGAAGGCATCGGTGAGCATCTGTTTCGTCTCTGGCTGTTCTCCCGCTATATCGTTGAGACGCACAAGCATCTCACTGACGGCGACGGTCATATAGAACGAGCCCGGCATATCCTGCCACCACGACCATGAGCCGTCTATGCGCTGCAGCTTGAGGAGTTTACTGACGGCACTGTTCAGACGGTTCTGCATGAGGTTCTCGTCGAAGAAGTCTGCCAGACGCTGTTTCTGTTCGGTCTCGTTGTCGGCATCGAGTACCCAGGGAGTCTCGTTGAGCAGGAGATCTTTCAGATCCTGGTTCTTCGTTAGGGCACTGGTCAAAGAGGTCTCCTCGCCCGTCTCCTGTTTCCAGAGCTCAAAGGCAGTCTTCGCCTGTGGGTTCTGTTGGAGAATATAGCGTCCGAGAGAGTTGGCATAGAACGAAGCAGCCTGAGAGATGGCATTATCATCGCTGGGAGTACCCACCGTCGGCAATGCTTGGATCATCAGCCATGCGGGCTGGTTGGTGTATTCAATGGTAAGCTTACTGCCCTTGGCGTCGGCAGGGATGAGCGCGGCCAAGTCTACCTTCACCGTACCGGGCTGATGCTGGGTGATGGGCATCGTCACCGTCACCCGTTCCTGACTGGGCAGCAGCGGCAGATAGTGCTGTTCGCCGTCGGAGAAGTCCTTACCGCTGACAGTCATCTGACAGATAAGGAGAGAATAATCTCCATTCCACATTCCACATGCCACATTCCACGTGACAGGCGTGGTCTCGCCAGCCTTCAGACTGACATTCTGCGACTGCTCATAGACCACGGCATTCGTCTCCGGATTGAGGAGTCTCAGCCGGGCCTTGCCCGTGAGGTTCTTATCACCCGTGTTGAAGATACGGGCAGAGAGGGTGCCCTGGTCGTCGTTGCGGAGGAAACGGGGCACGTTGGGCTGTATCATCACATCCTTCTGTGCCACTGCCTCGCCCACGATCTGTCCCACATACATATCCTGTGTATGGGCCAGTCCCAAGAACCTCCAGGTGGTCAGGCTCTCAGGCAACGTGAATTTCAGGGCCACGCGACCCTCGGCATCTGTTGTCAGCTGGGGATAGAAGAAGGCGGTCTCGTTGAGGTTCTCCCTCACTTGCACCTGTTCGTTTCCGGTCTCCTGACTCCCGTCTCCTGAATCCTGACTCCCGTCTTCTGTCTCGACCTCGGGCTCTGCTGCATTCCTGGAATAGGCCATCGCCGGCTCCATCGCCACCATGGCTTCTTCGTAAACCATGCCATCCTCGTCATCAGCGACCCTCGACCTACCTTTGGCAAGCACGGCACCACGGGAGAAGCGACGGAAACTCCTGTAATAGAGGCTGGGGAACACACGTGGATCGAAATGGCTGAACACTAACTCATCCACATCGTATGAACTCCAATGGTGAGAGGCCTTGTCTGTCACCTTTGCCCGCACGGGATACGCCCATTTATTCGTAGGCAGAGGCAAGTCGATATAGGGAACCAGCGACCACGAGTGCGTCTGTAGCATGTCAAGGCTCTGGTCGTAGAGCGTCGCCATCAGCTGGGCGTCGACGGGGTTGCCGTTGCAGTCCTTCACCGTCAGTGTCCATTCCTCCTGCTGACCCGGTTTCAGACGGTCTCGGAAGGTGGTCCATGCCAGTGTGAGGTGCTTGTCGGGCAACGGACGCCCGATCTGTGCCGAGTGGGTATAGCACTTACCGTTCTTCACCCAGGCGAAGGTCAGCAACAGACCGTTGCCATACCTCTCCTCATAGGTGAGCTTCAGGTTCAGCAGCTGGTTGCTTCTGTCCACGGCACCACGTTTGATCACCTCTCTACCGGAGAAGATACTGTACACGATATGCACATCTTTATCCGAAGAACCCACCTGGATGGTGACGGGCTTGCCGTCGTTGGGGAATCGAGAATCAGATTGGTAGAACCAGTTGTCGGTCTCCGTGGCAGGACTTTCATCGTCGAGTGAGAAGATGACGAACTCGCGTTTCAGGCTGTCACCCTCACAAGTGGCCTCCACAGTATGCTTACCGCTGGGCAATTGATAATGGGCAATTGATAATGGACAATTAGTCTTGGTCTTCTGCCAGTTGCCACCGTCGATGCGGTATTGAACCTCTGCATCCAGTTTCTTGCCGGCGGCGTTCATCAGGTAGAACGTCATCTCTGGCTTCTCGTCGATGAGCATCTTCTCCTCCAACTCCACGCTCAGGGCCTGTTTCTTGTTGCCCAAAGGCAGTGAGAGTTGTCCGCTGTGGGTCTCGCCTGCTGTGTCCGTCACATCGGCAGTGACCACGAACTGATAGTACATCGGATACTGCGTGTCTGGCATCTCCAGCGGCATCGTCACGTCGAAACTACCGTCTTGGCCTGTCACGGCCTCACCCAGGAAGATCTCGTCTCCGTCGTTTCTGTAACCCAGGGTAGCCGTCTCCCAGTAACGGCTGTACGACCACCACCAGAAGGCCGTTCTTCGCACCACCTTATAACTCACCTTCGCACCCTGTACAGGCACGCCAGCATAGGTCATTGCGTTACCCTTCACCGTCAGCGTGTCGCCAGCGGCGTATGCCTCCTTCACCTCGGGGAAGTCCACATGGAATGTAGGCCGCTTGTACTCCTCCACACGGATATAATGGTTCTGGCCGTTCACACGGATGCTGAACGAACCTGTCAGACCAGATGACGGCAGGGTGAACTCACACGAACTGGCACCATAGTCGTCGGTGGTACCGCTCTGTTCTGCCACCAGCTTGTTATTGGCATCGCGTAACTGGAAGTGCACAGGCACATGCTGCTGCGCCGTCTGCTCCATGCCGTGTTCCACCTGATAGAGGATAGCGTTCACGAAGACCTTCTGCCCAGGACGGTAGATAGCACGATCGGTATAGATACAGGTCTTCTTGACCAGTTCGTCACGGTTATAGTAAGTGTAGCGGCTGTTCTCGTTCAACACCGGACAGGCCTTGTCCGTGTCGGTATAGGTAAAGACCTCCCTCCGGCGGCTGACGTCCTTCGTCTTGAAGAGATATTCGCCCTGCGCATCCGTCACCGCATCATACTCGTCGTAGGCCGCATAGGTGATATATTCCTTGATGTGCAGATGGGCACCGGCGATAGGCTGACCCGTCCTGGAACTGACCGCCACATAGCGTACGCCCTCTGTGCCTGGCTGGTCTTCGGCGATGGTATAGACGTCCGTCACGAAATACAACCGACGGACGACCTCTGTCTTGGGATCAGAATGGAACTCCAGCATATACACGCCGACGGGCAGCCCCTTCATCGTGACAGCGTCCTCGAAAAACTCATAGGAGGTCTTGCCAATGTACTCGCGCGTCGTTTCATAGACCACATCACCTAACAACGGCTTGATCTTCTTGTAACCCTCGGAGTACTCGGGCGAGATGTCGATATCGCCCTGGGCATTCACCTTGTAGACAGTCAGTGAGACACTGCGGATGTTCCGGATTTCTGTCAGCGACACCTCCTGAGCCTGTTCCGGCATCACCACCTTCTGGTCGAACGTCAGACGGAACTGGGGATTGGTCAGCTCGCGATGGTTGTTCTCAAACGTGTTCTCCATCCGTGGCCAGCTTTTCCCCCACTTGCCGAGAGCTTCCTCGATATAGGCCAGCTTTTCGGCCTTCTGGTCGTAGCCGATGGAGCGATAGCGTGCCAGGGCCAGTTCCCCGCACTCGGGCAGGTCTTCATATTCCTTGATGACAGCATCGAGCTCATCCTTCGAGGCATAATAGTACACCCTGGATGCGATCATACACGCGGCCCGACGGTTGCCCACCTTTTTATAATAGTCATACAGTTCCTTCCAGCTCCTGTAGTTGTCCACTTCGTAGCCGACAACATGCAGAAGGTCGTTGTTGAAGATGCCGGCATCAACGCCCTTGATCACAAACGGACTGTATGCCGTGTCCTTCACCTTGGCCAACTGTTCGCAGAGTTCTGGTGTCAGCACGGGCTCGTCGATAGTCATGCCTAAGGTGCTGTTACGGCTGTAGATACGGTGGAGCGCAGTCTGGTACACCGTTTTGAGCACCACGTCGGTAGTGGCCTCATAACGCTGCTGAAGCCTTTCCATCGCCGGTCTCAACGAGTCTGGGGCGATGTTAGCCATCACTTCAGCACTCTGCAACTCTGCCGTCAGCAACTGACCGTAGTCCTTGCCCTTCTCAGCCTTCGCCACAATCTTCTGCAACAGTTCGTACTCGGTCTGCGGAAGATCCTTCTCATTGGCCGCTTCCACTTTCTTCCATAAGGAAGAATACGACTCTCCAAACAGGAAAATAGGTATCATTATCACAAGCAATAAAGTGAAACATTTCTTTGCCATTGCACCATACTTTTTGGTTTAACATTGCAAAGGTAACGAAAATATTTCAAATTCATTTGGAATTTATGAAATATTATATTATCTTTGCATCATAAAATCGAATTGCATCATGATCAACGAACAGCTGCTCAATCCACGGAGCATAGTCGTCATCGGCGGCTCCAACAACGTTCACAAGCCCGGAGGGGCCATCGTACGTAACCTTCTCGACGGCGACTACCAGGGAGACCTGCGCATTGTCAACCCGAAGGAGGACACCATTCAGGGGCTGAAGGCCTTCCACAACGTGAAGGACATTCCCCAGACCGACCTCGCCATCCTCGTGGTGGCGGCGAAGTATTGTCCTGACTATGTCGACTACCTCTGTGCGGAGAAGGGTGTCAGGGCTTTCGTCATCATCTCTGCCGGCTTCGGTGAGGAGACAAAAGCTGGGGCTGAACTCGAACAGCGCATCCTCGACACCTGCGAACGCTACGGGGCTGCGTTGATTGGTCCCAACTGCATCGGACTGTTGAACCGCAACCACCATAGTGTCTTCACATTGCCCATTCCGAACCTTGACCCGATGGGTGCTGACTTCATCAGCGGCAGTGGAGCGACGGCTGTATTTATCCTTGAGAGTGCAGTCTCTAAAGGACTGAAGTTCAATTCTGTATGGAGCATCGGCAATGGTAAGCAGATTGGCATCGAGGATGTGTTGCAGTATATGGACGAACACTTCAATCCTGAGACCGATTCAAAGGTGAAACTGCTCTATGTCGAGAACATTGCCAACCCTGACAAACTGCTCTATTATGCCAGCCGACTGATCCGTAAGGGTTGTCGCATCGCAGCCATTAAGGCTGGGTCCAGTGAGAGCGGTAGCCGGGCGGCATCGAGTCATACGGGAGCACTCGCTTCTTCCGACGCTGCCGTCGAGGCCCTCTTCCGCAAGGCGGGCATCGTACGCTGTTTCTCGCGCGAGGAACTCACCACCGTCGGCTGTATCTTCACCCTGCCGCCAATAATGGGTAAGAATTTTGCCATCGTCACCCATGCCGGCGGCCCGGGTGTCATGCTCACGGATGCCCTCTCCAAGGGTGGGCTGAATGTTCCGAAGATTGAGGGTCCCGTGGCCGATGAATTAAAGACAAAGCTCTTCCCCGGCTCGTCCGTCTCCAATCCCATCGACTTCCTCGCTACTGGCACACCCGAACAGCTTGGCACTGTCATCGACTATTGCGAACAGAAGTTCGACCAGATCGATGCTATAGCCGTCATCTACGGCACCCCTGGCCTTACCCAGCTCTACGAGGCCTACGACGTGCTTGACCAGAAGATCCGCGAATGCAAGAAACCCATCTTCCCCATCCTGCCAAGTCTTCATACCGCAGGTCCGGAGGTGGAGGAATTCCTGAAAAAAGGACATGTAAACTTCAGTGACGAGGTCACGCTGGCCACGGCCCTGAGTCAGATCATGAAGACTCCTCAGGCGTCGCCTTTCGAGGTGGAGCTCTACGGTGTCGACATCACGCGCCTGCACCAGATCATCAGCGGCATTCACCAGGAGGGTTATCTCTCTCCCGACCTGGTCCGTGAGATCCTCTCCTGCGCTGGTATCCCGCTGGTACCCGAACTCGTTTCCTCCTCGAAAGACGAACTCATTGCCTTTGCTGAGAAGACGGGCTATCCCGTGGTGGCAAAGGTCGTAGGACCCGTGCACAAGAGTGACGTGGGCGGTGTGACGCTCAACATCCGCTCTGCCGAACATCTTGCCCTCGAGTTCGACCGTATGATGCAGATTCCCGATGCCGCGGGCGTGATGGTGCAGAAGATGCTGAAGGGCACAGAACTGTTCATCGGCGCGAAATACGAGGAACGCTTCGGCCACGTCGTCCTCTGTGGATTGGGCGGCATCTTCGTAGAGGTGCTCAAGGATGTGTCAAGTGGTCTCGCTCCCCTCTCCTATGCCGAGGCCTACTCGATGATCCGTTCGCTGCGCGGCTATAAAATTATAAAAGGTACGCGCGGACAAAAAGGCATCAACGAAGAGAAGTATGCGGAGATCATCGTCCGTCTCTCCACCCTGCTTCGCTTTGCCACGGAGATCAAGGAGATAGACATCAATCCCCTCCTCGCCGACGAGCATCAGGTGGTCGCCGTTGATGCCCGTATCCGTATTGGCACGGTTTTTGCATAATTGATGCTAAAAGTAAAAACAGTTAATATTAGGATTTATGCAAAAAGGTAACATCGGGGTTACAACTGAGAACATCTTCCCCGTCATCAAAAAGTTTCTCTATTCAGACCATGAGATATTCCTTCGTGAGATGGTGTCAAACGCCGTCGACGCCACCCAGAAGATGAAAACCCTCCAGGAAAAGGGCGACTTCAAGGGAGAAATGGGCGACCTGACCGTCCGCATCAGCTTCGATGCCGACAAAGGCACCATCACCATCAGCGACCACGGTATCGGCATGACCGAGGAGGAGATAGACAAGTATATCAATCAGATTGCCTTTTCGGGCGTTACCGATTTCCTCGAGAAGTACAAGGACAATGCCAACAACATCATCGGCCACTTTGGTCTCGGTTTCTACTCTTCGTTCATGGTGTCGAAGAAGGTAGAGATCATCACCAAGTCATGGAAGGAAGGCTCTAAGGCCGTGAAGTGGAGCTGCGACGGCAGTCCTGCCTATGAGATCGACGACGCAGACCGCGAAGAGCGCGGATCGGACATCATCCTTTACATCGACGACGACTCCAAGGAGTTCCTCGACAAGAACAAGCTGGAGGGACTGTTGCAGAAGTACTGCAAGTTCATGGCCGTGCCTGTGGCCTTCGGCAAGAAGCAGGAGTGGTCTAGCGACGAGAAGAAGATGGTGGACACCGCCGAGGACAATATCATCAACAATGTGGAACCGCTGTGGACCAAGACGCCTTCTACGCTGAAGGACGAGGACTACAAGTCGTTCTACCGCACTCTCTACCCCATGAGCGACGAGCCCCTCTTCTGGATTCACTTGAACGTGGACTATCCCTTCAACCTCACGGGTATCCTCTACTTCCCGAAGATCAAGTCGAACATCGAGCTGCAGCGCAATAAGATCCAACTGTACTGCAACCAGGTGTTCGTGACCGACCAGGTGGAAGGCATCGTGCCTGAGTTCCTCACCCTGCTGCACGGTGTCATTGACTCGCCTGACATCCCCCTGAACGTCTCCCGCAGCTATCTGCAGAGCGACCGCGAGGTGAAGAAGATCTCCACCTATATTACCAAGAAAGTGGCAGACCGTCTGAAGGCCATCTTCGCCGAGAACCGCAAGGAATATGAGGAGAAGTGGGACGACCTGAAGCTCTTCATCAACTATGGCGTCCTCTCGGAGGATGGCTTCTACGACCGTGCGAAGGATTTCGCCCTGATGAAGGACACCGAGGGCAAATATTTCACCTTCGACGAATACAAGACGCTCATCGAGGCCAACCAGAAGGACAAGAACGACCAGCTGGTGTATCTCTATGCCACTGACAAGGAAGAGCAGTATTCGTATATCAAGGCTGCTCAAGACAAGGGCTACAGCGTGCTGCTACTCGACGGACAACTCGACGTACCCACCATCCAGACGTTGGAACAGAAGTTTGAGAAGAGCCACTTCACGCGTGTGGACTCTGACATCATCGATCGTCTGATCGTGAAGGAAGATGCCAAGAAGACCCAGTTGAGCGAGGAGCAGACTGACAATCTGTCAGCCGTCTTCCGCACGCAGATGCCAAAGATCGACAAGACAGAGTTCATGGTGCAGGTGGATGCCCTGGGCGAAGAGGCCCGTCCTGTAGTCATCACGCAGAATGAGTATATGCGCCGTATGAAGGACATGAGCAAGTTCCAGGCAGGCATGGGATTCTACGGTCAGATGCCCGACTCATACAACATCGTGCTGAACTCCGACCACCCGCTGGTGAAGAAGGTGCTCAATGACAGCGAGGCTGCCACTACAGAGGCCCTGAAGCCCATCGTGGCAGAGTTGAAGGGCCAGGAAGCCCGTCTGGCTGCCATCCGTGCCACTCAGGACAAGAAGAAGTGGGACGAGATCACTCAGGACGAGAAAGACCAAAAGGCCGAGGCTGAGAAAGCCGTTCAGGCCGAGAAGGACAAGAAGACCGCCGTCATCGCTGACTATGCGAAGGGCAACTCCATCGTTCACCAGCTCATCGACCTGGCTCTCCTCCAGAACGGTATGCTCAAAGGCGAAGCGCTCGATAAGTTCCTCAAGCGCAGCGTGGACTTAATCAAATAATTTTTGGGCACGAATTACACGGCTTTTAAAAAGACACGGCTTTTTCTGCGATTGAGAAAGCCGTGTCCTTATTGTATAAGGCCGTGTTAATCCGTGGCTAAATCTATTTACTGCCGATGTAGAGGAAGAGCATTCCGAGGAGTACCAACGCGAGGTCGAAGGCCTTGGCCTTGAGGTTCTTCTCGCGGAAGAAGAGCGCACCGAAGAGGAAACTCACGATGACACTGCCGCGACGGATCATCGAGACGATGGAGATCATCGCATCGGGCAGAGAGAGGGAATAAAAATACATGAAGTCGGCCGTAGAGAGGAACACGCTCACACCCAGAATGGACCAGGACCAATGGAACGGTGTCGTCTGCTGATGCTTCGGCCACCACAGCAGCCACAGCATGAGGGCCATCATTCCACATTGGTAGATATTGTACCACGACTGCACCATCATACGGTCGAGCTCTACTCCCCCACTCTCTACGGGTGCCATGAGGTATTTGTCGTAGAGTCCGCTGATGGCGCCCAGCATGGCTGCCCCCACTATCATATAGATCCAATGGTCATGCTTGAAGTCGATGCCTTCTTTCTTGCCACTGCGACTGAGCAGGAGGAAAGAGGCCACAGCCAGCAACACACCGATCCACTGCCACACGTTCAGGCGCTCGCCAAAGAACAGCAATGCACCCACGAGCACCATCACCGGGCGGGTAGCGTTGATGGGGCCGACGATGGTCAGCGGGAGATGCTTCATGCCAAAATAGCCAAGAACCCAGCTCGACAGGACGATGAGGGCTTTGAGGACGATATACTTGTGCATCTCCCATCCGCCAGAAGCTGTCTGGAAGATGGTGTCCTGCAAGGTGTCGGTCGTAGCACTGAGGATGATGAAGGGCAGAAAGATCAGGGATGAGAAGAGTGTGTTGAGAAACAGGACGGGGATGACGGCATTCGCCTTGAGTGCTTGTTTCTTAAAGGAGTCGTAGCAGCCTAACATCGCTGCCGACAAGAATGCGAGAATTAACCACATGGATTTCAATTTATTGATTTACGAAATAACGATATAACGGTATAACGATATATCGATTTAATACTGCACATCCTCCAGAAATAAAGCGTTGGCGGGCATGGACTCACCGGCCTCCGTGCGACGCTTGCCTTCGATGACCTTACGGAAATCGTCGAGCGAGAGACGTCTACGGCCTACGTCGATGAGTGTGCCCACAACGGCGCGGACCATATTCCGAAGGAAACGGTTGGCGGTGATCTCGAAGTACCAGGTCGAATTCGATGTCTGATGCCACTCGGCGGCGGTGATATGGCAGAGGGTGGTCTTCACGTCGGCATGCGCCTTGCAGAAAGCCCCAAAGTCCTCATAGGTCATCAGGACGGCGGCGGCCTCGTTCATCAGCTGGAAGTCGAGGGGATAGTGCAGTTCGCAGGAGTAAGCCCTAAGGAACGGATCCTTCACGGTATGTATATAATAATGGTACGTGCGCGAAGTGGCAGAGAAACGGGCGTGCATCTCATTGCTTACAAGTTCCATCTTCTGGATGGCGATGTCCTGAGGCAGCAGGCGGTTCAGCTTATAGGCCAGGTCGTGCAGGTCGAAGTTCATTGTCTCCACATCGAAGTGGGCCACCATCATCCGGGCATGCACCCCGGAATCCGTCCTGCCGGCACCCGTCACCTGGATATCCTGCCGGAGGATGGTAGACAGCGCCCATTGCAGCTTCTCCTGCACGGAAGGTCCGTTGGGCTGTACCTGCCAGCCATGATAGCGTGTGCCGTCGTAGCTCAGGGTGATGAAGAATCTCATTCGTTGTATGCCTTTTCGCCGATGGTCTCCTGCGAGCCGATGGTCATCTGACGGAGATCGTAATAGGAACCGTTATAAATGTTGAAGTCCACATTGCCCTTGATGCCCGGCAGACGGCCTGCATCCGTGTGCTGCCAGAACTTCCACTTGCCTTTGTACTGAAGGGAGTCGACGTAATAGTGGGCAATCCAGTAGGGATACTGGTCGAAGATGGAATCGTTGAGATAGCGCGTCTTGAACTTGAAATAGGTATAGAGGATAGGTTTCACGCCATAGTGCTTCTCCACCATATCCAGCCATTGCAGCACGGAAGTCTTGAACTCCTCGTCGGTCTGTTCCTGCGGCTTATGCTCCACGTCGAGCACAGGAGGCAGGTCGCCGTTCTCCAGCTTGACGGTGTTGATGAAGTGCCAGGCCTGTTGTTCTGCGGGGCTATGGACACTATAGAAATGATAGACACCACGGGTGAAACCGTTCTCCCTGGCCTGATAGAAATTATCGCGGAAATTCTCGTCAATCAGCGTACCACCTTCCGTAGCCTTGATCATCACGAAACGGATGGGACACTTGTTGATAGAGCCGTTGTCTTTCAGTTCTCCCCAGTCTATGCGTCCTTGGTGGTGGGAGATGTCGATGCCGTGGATCTCATAGCCCTCGGGATAGTTGACGGTGCCATAGAGGGCGCGCCATCTGAAGCCGAAGGGACCCACGAAGAAATAATAGAAGAACCAGATGTAAACCAGGACGATGGCACCGGCACCGATCCACCATCCCCAGGAAGGCACCTTTTGCAAAAGACTAATCACGACACCTGGGCGTTTACGACGCCCTGGGCCGTGATAAGTCTTAGTGGTTCCGACACCTTTTCGTCGGATTACACGTTTCTTCGACATGTATGATTACTTTGCCTGCTCGAGAGCGAGTGTCTTCGTGGGCTGGTCGCAAACCTCCGTCGGTCCCCAG
>Ga0310696_10004913_pt1 | contig 16275 bp, 8 predicted proteins | sample AusTroGonzalo_MG_4_FD_203885 | JGI IMG/M metagenome (GOLD analysis project Ga0310696, IMG submission 203885) | Bovine rumen microbial communities from tropical cattle in Woodstock, Queensland, Australia - Gonzalo_02 (v2) (version 2) | ecosystem: Host-associated > Mammals > Digestive system >...
CCGTCCCCTCGAAGTTGTCCGTTATCTCGAAAAGCCCGCAGTCGTTCCGTCCTATATGATGGCGTCCGGATTTCCAACCCTTCTCCCACGCGGAGAAGTTCCGTTCCAGAAGCGGCTTGAGTGCAAGCGCGCGCTGCGTGTCGCCCGTCACGTCCAGCCAGTCCATGAGCGAGACGGCCGGCCAGCACGAATACGCACGCGGACCGTTCACCCGCCCCTTCTCAAGCATAAACTTCAGGTACTCCCACGTAATTGACGCGTCCGCGAGCCACCGCCCTTCCCGAAGATGGTGCCCCATCGCGCAGTTTATCGTGTTCTCCGGCCCCGCCCACGGCACTGGCGGCAGGAATTCCGTCACGACTCGTCCACCTTCGGGCAACTTCTTGATGTGCTTGCGGTACGTCCACCAGCGAAAGTGGTACGTGCGCTCGATGTCCTTGTCGGGACAGGTAAACGACGGCGCATTGGCTCTCAGGAAATCCTCCGCCTGAGAGTTCGGGACGGCATTCGTGTACAGCTCTTCGTCCTTAGCGTTGAACTCTGGCACGTACTTCGCCCAGGTATCGTTCCCACCAGTGTCGACCGCGTTGCCAAGTGCGTCGACCCACTTGCGCTTGGCGGGGTCAGTGCAGATTAGGAGCTTGCCCAAGTCGGTGTCGAAATACTTCTGTCCGAGCTGCGGGTAGTACGTGCGGCGCTCGGCCGAGGTGCCGATGTCGCGGTGCGCGAGGTTGCGCGTCGTAAAGCCGCTTCCGCTGCCGTCCTCCTCCCAGAGCGCCTGGTGCACGCCGTTCGTCGCGCCCCACTCGGGCTGCATCGTGTACTCGATGTGCCCGCGCCAGGAGCCGGGAATCGTCTCGCGCATGTTGTCGCCCGTCTTGCCCCCAATCGTTTGCCCTGGCACGCGCTCGAAGTTCATGCCGATCATCGTCACCGACTGGAGGCCGTGTATTCTCCCGCCCTTGTCGCCGCACTTCACGAAGAGCGGCAGATGGACACTCTGTTCGTCACCGCAGTTGATGAGCACGATGGGATGGTTGTCCGCCGCGCCTACGGGAAGGCCGAAGCGGTAGTTCCCGAACGTCCAGCCGTAGAGGTTGTACGACGAGAGGCAGTTGTTGAATATCACGTGCTCGCCTCCGACCTGGAACGCCTGGCCGAAGCCATTCGCGATGATGTTGTCAAACCGGGCGATGGGCACGTTGCTCCCGCCCGTCATGGTGATGCCTATAGAATCGATGTGCGGCATCGGCAGCGGACCGAACTTATAGAAGGGCCAGGAATCACCCCTCATCCATCGGTCGCCCATCCCCCTGAGGCGCATATTCATCACCTCCACCCCGTCGTTGCACCGAAGGTCTACGCATCGCGCCGGATGCTGCGCGTCGCAGATGGAGATGGAAAGGTTCTTGATGCGCAGCCCGGAACCGTACTGCGAGCCGATGCCGTTTCTGGCCCATTCGCCCCGCAGGATGGTCGGCACGTCGTTTGTCCCTACCGTGTCCCAGATCGAGGACCGCGCATACCACACTACGCCGTTTGAGGGCGACGTAAAGTATCCCCCCTGGGAAAAGTTCTGCCCCTCAATGACGAAGTGGCGCTGCATGGCCGGTATGACAACCGCCGCAGGCGACCCTTCGTCGTTGGCCTCGGAAAAGGCGTCGATCATGTACACGCCGTCGTACAGGAAGAGATTGCGCCCGCCCTTCGCGCACTCGTCGATCGCGAGCTGCAGCACCTCCTGGTCGTTCGTCCCCTTGCAGACGTAGTCCGCCGCCGCCTTCGCCGACTCGCTCGACCCAGCCGCCGCGACTTTCACCCGCTCCAGGTCGCCGCCCTTCCCGCGCGTCGTGTCGAGCGCATACCAGCGCACCTCTCCAGCCACGAGGTCGAGCGGCATCACTCCGCCCTTCGTCGCGACTTTCTTCCCCGTTTTGAGGTTCGTCACCTTGCAGGGGAACGGCAGTCGGAAGTCGAAGTGTCCGCTTTCAAGGGCGACGACGGAGGCGAACTCGCCGTTCATGTCGACTTGAAGGCCTTTCTCGACCGGCGCGTATCCGCCCGCCTCGCGGACGATGCGGTTGAAGAAGCGCGGCGCAAGCCCTGCTGCCTGTCCGACTGCGATTGCGTTGCCGCGCCGGATGACGGCGGGCTTTTTGTCGTTCTCGTACCGCGCGAGCACCGTCGTGCCCGGCTTTTCGTCGAACGACCATGACGGCGGCATGTAAGAAATCGCAAGCTCCCCGCCGCGCACGCCGAGGCTCCAGCGCATCCAGTCGGCGTGGAAACGGCTCAGGAACTCGCATTCGCGCGACTTGTCCTCCGCCACTATGCGCGGGAAAGCGCCTTCCTTCCTCGGATTCTTGCGGAAGCCGTCCGTGCCGGCGAGGAACACCAGCGTCGCCCCTCGCGCAGCAAGCGCCTCGAGAAAGTTCCGCCGCGCATCGTCAAGCCGGTAGAATCCCGCAAGCACGACGACCTTGCGAGCGGCCAGCGCGGCAGCGCTCTGGGATGCGTTCTCGTATGTCCACACGTCGAACGGAACGCCGCTCGCGGCTAGAAGTCCAAGCTGTCCGTTGACGACCGCCCGTCCGTTCGGATGCTTTGGCTGGCCTATCAAGTTGCTCCACAGCATCCCCTCGGTATCGACCACGACCGCGGCGGACGGACGCCAGCGCGACGCCGCGCCCCTGCGAAGGTCCGCATACGTGCGCACTCCCGCGCCAATGTCCTCCTTGATGCCCTCGGGATTGTAGAACCCGCCGGAGATGTCGTAGTACCAGAAGCCGTGGCCGGCGGCGATCATGCGTCCCGCCATCTTGCGGTTGACCGCCTCCCATTCGGGAAGGTCCATCGCGAACCCGAGTCCTCCCATAGACTCCTCCCTCACGTAGGTCGGTATCTCGCCCCATGCGCGAAGGTCGAGTTCGTCGATATAGAGCTTGCCGCGGCGCGTGAACGAGGCGAGCGGCATGCTGCTCCCGACGGGATTCCCCGGCAGCCGGCGCACGTAGGACGGCTGCGCGACGAGCGCGTCCATTACGTCGGACTTGAGGAATGCGTCGAGGTAGAACGCGCCTGACATCTCGCCGGTGAACGGCCCCATGCACCAGTGCATGCAGACGATGTCCTTGCCGAAGCTTTTTTTCGCGTGACGCGCAAGCTCCTCCTGGAAGCGGAACGGAGCCAAGTGCAGGTAGACGTTGAAGTCGTGCGCCAGCTGCTCCTTTTCCGGGTCGAGAAACGGTTCTTTCCCCGGAACGGGCAGCTCCAGGTCCTCGGGCGCCTTGCCGTACTTCTGAACGAGGAATTCGCGGAAACCCTCCTTTGCCGGCGCCGAGTAGTCGGGACGGTACGGCGCAAACTGCGAGTCATGCCAGCCGCAGAAGTGGATGCCGACTATCCGCTTCGAAAGCCCCTCTGCCTTCAACCGCGCGATGATCTCTCCCAGGATCTCCTTCATGTACGCGAGATAGACCTTGGAGCTGTGCGAAACCCACGGCCAGCATCCGTCCCTGTACGGCTTCTGGTTCTTGTCGGAGTAGTGGCGAGAGTACATGTGCCCCCACAGCCCCACGCACGGCGTCCCGTCGGGGTTGCGCCAGATTTCGTCCGGGTGGCTCTCTGCATACTCGCGCGGGGCCGAGGCGTTGAACGAAAGTACGACAAGCGCGTCCGGCGAAGCGCGCATCTGGTCGCGGATGTCGCGCATCGTCCCCTCGACGTTCCACTCTCCGTTCGTCCACTGTCGGTCTTCGCCTATCTGGAATGACTGGATGCGGATGCCCTCCCGCGCAAAGCCGCGTCCGTCGTAGTCTCCCCACGAACGTCCCCAGCTGTTCGGGTTCTTGTAGATGACGGGGGGCGTGTCCTTGCCGTCAACAAGGAAGCGCACGCGTCCGCCGAATCGCACCACCTTGGCCGAATGCTCGACGTCACGGGCCATGCGGCTCTCGAACGCGACAGAATCCTCGAGATTGGTCTTGCCCGCGCCCGCCGTAGTGAAGTTCGCGCGGTATTTCTCCCACGCCGCGTTCGCCGCGTCGTAGTCCTCGACGCCCCAGCGATGCCACGTGGTGACGGACGGAGCGCCCGCGACGACCAGCGCGGCGGTGAGGTTCGTGCCGCAGTCCGGACGGACGACGAAATTGGAGAGCCGCCGCTCCGCGACGCCGGGCGCGGTGTTGGCAAGGTAGGCGATCTTCTCGCCGCCGCCCATGAACACGCCGACCGCGTCAAGCTGATAGCAGGCGAAAAGCCGCTTCTTGTCGTCCAGCACGCGCGGAAAGGCAAGCGAGTAGTTCGGGTCGGCGCCAGAGACCTCAGCGTCGGCGAAGCTCTTCATCTTCGCGCCTACGGGACGCGAGAACGAGTTCTTCGCCGTGACAAGAATGTAGCCTGCCGCGTTCGTCTTCCTGACGGTCATGCGTCCGCCGGAGAACGAGACTTCGCCCTCCGCGCCGTCGCGCTTCTCGATGTCGAACGCGTCCGCGCCCTTGTCGAACTGCGCCTCCCAGAAGATCCTGTCGGTCCGCTCGCGCAGCGCGCGGGTTTCACAGCGGTTGTCCCACCCTTCGCTTTCCGAAGCCTGAACCGCCGCCGAAGCCACGATCGAGACAACACCGCACAGAACCTTCCTCGCATTGCATATACTCATGTTTACACCCTCCATTACGCCACAATTATACCAAACACGCTCCCAGCAAGACAATTACCCAATCGGGCAATTCAGGCTGTCCAGAAAACCTATGCCTTCGAGGTCAGACCTTGAACGCGTGGGTTTTCTGGACGTCAGGTGTGGAGTAGGCGACATACTATTATTCAAGCGAAAGCCGCCAATCCCCGGCCTCCTCCGACGACACGCGAAGTTCGCCGGCCGATCCGCGCAGGATGACCTGTGCAAGGCCATGGAATGCCCTTATCGAATCGCCCCTGAACGGATCGTAGTCCATCGGGTCTCCGTTTCCGACGCCAGCAATCGACGCATCGCCATTGACTGCGAACGTCAGGCGTCCGCAGAAGTTTGTCACCGTCGCTCCGGCAGCGTCAACGGCCCGGATCTTCACGAACACGAGATTGCGGAAACGCTCCTGCGTCAACTCCAGCTTCGCAACCGGTCCCGCCGACTCCGCCTCTGGCGTTCCGGGATTGTCCGGCCGCCAGTGCGCACGGTACGTCCAGTAGCGTTCCTTTGGAAATCCGCACAGGTCCACAATCCCGTAATACGAGCTGCGGGCGCCCTTCTCGGAATAAGGGTCTGGTTCGCCGAGATAGTCGAAGCCCGTCCACACGAACTCGCCGTAGCATGCCGGGTTGTTCGCCTGCGCGGCGAACTCGACCTCGGGCAGATAGTTGTTCCGGCGAAACACCTTGAGGTCGTTCTCTCCGCGTGTCGATACGGCCGAGCACGTCTCGGTCGCAATGAGGCCAAGACGTCCTTCGCCGGACTTCAGATACTGTTCATAGTCCGCCGGCAGGTAGTTCGCCCCATAGACGTCCGTCGCCTTCGCCATTCCGTTCGTCATCGTGAAGCTGCGGCAGTGGCCCATCGTCGTCGGGCGCGTCGGGTCGAGCCTGTGGGCGATTGCCGTCAGCTCCTTGCCAGTGAGGATGGCCTCCGCCGGGACGGGCTTCTCGTAGGTATCCGGGATTTCGTTTCCTATCGACCACATCACGACGCACGGATGGTTTCTGTCGCGCAGGACGAAGTCCGTGAAGTCCTTGTTGTGCCACTCCTGGAACCATGTCGCGTAGTCTGCGGGGAACTTGTGCTTGTTCCAGCAATCGAACGCCTCGTCCATCACGAGCATGCCCATCTCGTCGCACACGTCCAGCACGGCTGGATCGGGCGGATTGTGCGATGTCCTTATCGCGTCCGCGCCCATCTCCTTCATGATCTTCACCTGCCGCTCGAATGCGCCGCGCTCAAACGCCGCGCCAAGCGAGCCAAGATCGTGGTGCAGGCACACGCCCTTCATTTGGCGGTATCTTCCGTCGAGGAAGAATCCGGCCTTGGGGTCGTACTTGAGCGTCCTCACGCCGAACTTCGTATAGACCGTGTCCACCGGCGTCCCCGCATATGCAAGGCGCGTCTCAAGCGTGTAGAGGTGCGGCGTCTCCGGACTCCACAGCATCGGACTGCGTATGCGAAGGCCGTCCTCGCCAAGCACGCGGTTCTCGATCCTCACGTCGCCCCACTTGAAGGTATTCCGCTCGCCAGCGTTCACAAACGCGAGCGGGCCTTTTACATCGACCTCGGCATCGACGACCGCAGAGCCGTCCTCAAGAATCTTCGTCTTGACGAACACCCCCGCCCTTCCGACGTGCACTGGCGGCGTGCACACGAGGCGGAGCGGGCGATACAGCCCGGCTCCGAAGTAGAACCGCGCGCTCTTCGCCGGCACATGACAGCGAATCTCCACCAGGTTCACCTCCCCCGCCGGCCTTAGCGCCGCAGTTAGGTTCACACGGTACGACGAAAAGCCGAACTTGCGTCCTCCGACAAGAACGCCGTTGAGCCACACGTCAGACTCGGTCATCGCCCCGCCGACGTCGAGGAAGACGCTCTGTCCCTCGGACTCCTTCGGAAGCGTGAAGCGCCTGCGGTACCATCCGGTCCCCGCGTACGGGAGGCGACCGGCTCCTGGCTCGCCGTTCGGATCGAACCGCGACTCGATGGCCCAGTCGTGCGGCACCCGCACCTTGCGCCATGTCTTCTCCGGCTCCTTGCGGAACTCCCACCCGTCGTTGAAGTCGCTCTCGTCGCGAGGCGAGGTGTACATCTTCGTGTCGCCAGGCGCCTTGCGTCCGTCGATCTCGACGTTGCGGCAATGCTTGAACACGAACGGCGGCTCCTCCCACCCGGCATAGAGGTCGTTGTACGATACGCGGTTGTCGCGCCACTTTATGTTCTCGGTGGAGATGGCGAACAGAAGCGGCACGTCGAAACCGCTGAACTCGTTGTCCTCGACGAGGATGTTGCCGTGGTAGCGCTTCTCATGGCGCTCGAAGTCGCGGACGATCGGATAGAACGATATTATCCCCTTGGAGTACCCGTGGCGGCTGGCCGCCGTGCAGCAGTTCGAGAACACGTTGCCGCGAATCGTCACGTCGCGGCACGCGCCGGACTCGTACCAGTAGTAGTCGTCGCCTGCGAACAGGATCGCCGCGCCCGTCACTTTGCTGAACAGGTTCGACTCGACAAGCACGGGCTTGGGCGTAGTGAACAGCGAACCCCTCGCGCGGTTGTTGCATACGACGTTGCAGCGGAAGGTCGCCGAGCACTGGTAGTCGGCGTTTTCCACGGCGTCGCCGATGCCCCAGCCTTCGGGCGGCGGCGTATCGAGCGTGACCTCCACATCTCTTTCGCCGATCTGCCGAACTGACTTCACGCGCATCTCGGGGCCGTTCTCAAGAGTGTCGCCGTCGATAAAGCGAAGGGTCTCTCCGGGGCGGAACACTTCGAAGCCAACCGCCTGGTAGTGCATGTACCGGCAGCAGAGAGTGTCGCCGCGGACGACGTTGGTCACTGCAAGGCATGTCGAATGCACGTTTATCGCATCGTCCATCATTCCCTCGAACCAGCAGTTCTCCACGACGACCTTGCCCTTCACGTTAGAGAAATGGCTCGCGTCCGCGTGAGAGGAGGCATACGACCCCGTGCGGGGAAAGACGCCCGCCGTCTTGTCCGCCGCAGTCTTTGTGCCTCTCCACGTGATGTTCTCAGACCGTTGCGCGACAAGCGCCATGCCCTTTGCGTCATGGACGACCACGTCTTCCAGCACTACGTTCTTCGAGCCATGGATGACGATTGCGGGGAAATCGCGCTTGGCTGGACGGAACGCAATCACGTCGCCTATCTTTGCGCCGACGCCATCCTTCGAGAAATCATGCTTCAGCGCGATGCGTCCGCCGGGAAGTTCCCGCGCCGTCCCGTCGAAAGCGATGTCGCCGGCCATGGCCGTCTGCTCGCGTGTCCCGCCATCGAAGAGCTTGCAGCACTTCGTCTCATTGGTCCAGCCAGGCCCCGTCATCCACATCCGTCCGTCGATGAAAGTCACGGGGAAGAGCCTGCGATCAATCTCGACGATCGTCTCGCCGTCGTCGATATCGACAATCTTCGCCTCCGTCATGCAAGGGCGCTCCCAGTCGATGCGAAGGTTGCGAATCGTGACATTCTCCGAGTCGCGCACGTAGAACGCTATCGCCTCGCCGCGAATCTTCTCAAGCGCGCCCTTGGCGTCATAGACGAAGTTCGTCTGCCCGACGATCGGATGCACCACCCGGTGCACCTGACTCTGGTCGTGGTTAGAGATGTAGAAGACGTATTCGCCTTCCGATGCATAAGCCGCCGCAGCGGCAATCAAAACAACGCCGCACAGCACCTTCCTCGCGTTGCACATACTCATTCAGCGCACGTCAATGCCACTGCATTTGTCTTGCGTGAACGCACATGCGGAACCGATTTTAGTCGGCGTGGCGCAGCCAGAAACAGAGCAAGCCTCCATGTGCACCCGCCCGCCCGTCAGCGCAAGACCTACCTTGGGGCCAGAGAAGGTGCACTTCTTCGCGACGAGCGTCACGTCGTCTTCGACGAAGAGGGCATCCTCGCCGCCGCCCTCGACCTTGACGTTCTCCAGATATGCGGAAACAAACCGCATTGGCGGCGAAACCGTCTTGTCCGAGCCCTTCGACGAGTGCATGCCGATCTGCCGCTCTCCGTTGGCGCGGACCACCGAATCGCGCAGAACACGCATCCCGTCATGTTCGTCGAAGCCGCACAGACGGTTTTCTTCGAGAATCGCGCCGCTGACTATCGTCTGCGAGAAGCCGCAGTCCTGTATGCCATAGTCGTTGTGGTGGCTGTGCAGCCCGACGACCGTCGCGCACACGTCGTCGTGTATCGAGAAACCGTCGTCGCCGTTGTGCCGCGCAACGATGTTGCGGAACACAAGCCCGCGGCATCTTCCATGGACGTTGAACCCGTCGTTCGGAAAATGCTGGGCTACGAGATTCTCTACAGTGATGTAGCTCTTTCCGTCGATCAGCACGCCGGAATGCTCGGCTTTAGACCTTCCGACGCCGCCACAAAGAGCGTAGTCCCCAGGGGTCTTTCCGCTCTCTGCGCGAAAGTAGATGCCGTCCTTGCGCCATGTCGCAGTCCCGGGCTTCAGTTCCTGCGGACAAACCTGGACGGATATCATCTCGTCACCGATAAAGACCCTTGGACGGAGCGCGCCCCAGTATCTGTCACTCGCCAGAAACCAGAGGTCGGAGCCTTTCTGTTCCCATTTCGCGGCGTCTATCGGATGCAGCCCTGAAACCACAGCGCCGTTTCCGCGAACAAGTATCGGCTTCTCCGCCGTTCCGCTCGCCCTGATGACGAGCGCCTCGCGGAAGAACGATCCGGCGGCGAGATTCAGCACGTCGCCGGCCTTGAGATCTTTCGTCGCCCTTTCAAGCGTCTTGAACGCCGTCGCCGCGGACAGCCCGTCGTTCGCGTCGTCGCCTCTCTTGCTGTCGGCATGGTATTCCGTCGCGGAAGCGTGAATAGGGAAGAACGCGGCCGCCGCACCCAGCAACATAACAACAAATCTCATTATACCACCCTCCTCTCTCGCAAGTTCATCAGTCAATGTGGAAAGCGCCAAGAGGCAGGTTTGCCTCGTTGTAGACCGTGCCGAGCCATGGATGCGCGTGGCAGCACCGCAGCTTCACAGGCTGCAAGACCCCATCGGCCTTTACAACCAGACGCGAGCATCCGTCTATGCGTCCGCGATATTCAGTCCGCACCTTGCCGCCGGCCATATTGATCTTTTCGCAGATTGCATTGACGATCTTCGCGGGTCTGAAGACTCCATCAGCACCGGCAATCTCAAATGGCGCATCTGCGGAATAGTTGCGCGTGTAAACATAAAGCCTCTTGGCGTGGTCAAAGTCGAGGACGAACGAATCCCCTTCTATCCGCCACGACTTGAGCGTTGGCGAACGATCCTCGATGTCGTCGAAGCCATAGTCGCGCTTCAGCGCCATGCGTGCGAGGCGAAGGCCGACAGTCCCCTTCTCGTTCGGATGGATGTCCGCAAGGTTGCCGACGTCGTTTATGACGGCCATTCCAGACTTTGGCTGCTCGCGCTCGAATTGCGCCTGAGCCTCTTGTATCTTCGCTATGCCTTCGAAGCCCCATGGAGCGAGCTGAACGAAATAAAGGCGCATGTCAGGATTCTCGAACTTCAGCGACCAGCCGTTGTAGAGCGCATGCATCTTGGAGCAGTAGCGCTCCGGCTCACGGGAGTTCGTACAGCCCTGGTACCAGACCAAGCCCTTCATTGCGAACGGGCACCACGGGTTTATCATCTCGTTGAACAAGACGGCGGGCTGGTCATGCTTCCGGTTGAACCTGAAAATAGATTTAGGGTTTACTCCGTCCCAGTCGTCAGACACTGGAAAGTCGAGGATGTCCTTCAAATCGGGACGCGTTGCCGTGCCTTCGCGCGGCGTCCACGGATCTATTCCCGTGCCGCCCCAATACGCGCCAACGAGACCAAGAGGCACTCCGCTTGCCTGGTGCACGTTCATCGCGAAATAAAAGCCAACTGCCGAGAAGGACGGAGCGGCAAGCAGGTTCTTTGGCTCGAACCTGCGCCACTTGACCGGCAGCGCCGCACACGTCTTCGGCACGGACGAGATCTTGTAGTCGCTTTGGTAGCAGTAGCGGACAAGCGGCATGTGCGTGATGGATGCGATTGCCGCGCCATTGCGGTCGGAGAAGTGCGGATTGTCGCCGCAGAGCGGAAACTCGCAGTTGCTCTGCCCGGACACGAACCACACGTCGCCCACAAGCACATCGCCTACAGCCTGCCTCGAGTCGCCTGCGGTTGCGACAAGTTCACGAGACTCCTTCGACATCTTGAGCGGCGGAAGACGGCACATCCACTTGCCGTCCGCACTCGCGACAGCCTCCACCCTTTCGCCGGCGAACGTGACCGTCACCTTCTCGCCAGGCGCGGCAGTTCCCCATACCGGCACCGGACTTTCGCGCTGAAGCACCATGCCGTCGGCGAACGGATCCGCCAGCCTGACGGCTCCGGCAAGCGGCAACGCGGCGGTCACCGCAGCCAAAATAGACACGGCTGCCAGCGACACCGAAGCCACCCCGGCGAACCGAGACGTCATGGTATCTCCGCCTTGACGCAGATGCGATAGCCGTTGGGCGTGTATGGTCCGGCATCCCTGTTGAAGTTGCTGGACGAATAGGATGCGCAGGAATCCCATGCCGTAGTGCAACCTCCGCCCCGCCTTGTCTTCGCATTGACATATGTAGGACTTTCCGCGAGGCCGCCGGGATAGTCCGTGCGCACTGTGTCACGGTCGGAAAGTTCAATGGTTCGGTACCAGTCAAGCGTCCATTCATAGACATTTCCATGCATATCATAGAAACCCCAATCGTTGGGATCCTTAAGACCTACGGGGTGCGTTACACCCCCCGAGTTCCCGTCGTACCAACCCATTTTTGCCATGCCGCTCTCGTTGTCCGTTCCGTTGGCAAAACGTGTTTGAGTGCCGGCTCGGCATGCGTATTCCCACTCTGTGCTGGTCGGCAGATCGATCGGCAAACCGCAGCGACGAAGTTTAGCAAGGGAACGATAAGTGGTAACATTGTCGTGAGTAAAGGTTCCATCGGCTTTTGGCCAGTCATACCAATAACGAAGATCAACCCAATTGACCTTGTCAACTGGTTTAAGAAGCGAATCCACGCCATTGGTGTACTCGGAATGCCTATCACCATCAATAAGAAGTTGCTGCCCCTGCGTTACAGGATATATGCCCATGTAGTAGTCGGACGAAAACGTGGCGAGGTACGGCTTGTAGCGGGCGAATGCGGTTCCCGGACATCCGCAAAGGAACGTGACACCCTTGGCTGGAACCTTCTTCATCACCAGACGCGATGTTCTGTAGACATCATTGGCGAGACCTCCATCAGGAAGCGCCGCAAGAGACTTGCAGAAGGTGTAGCCGTTAGTGCTCATAAGATCGAGAACCATCACGTCCGGCGGAGCATCGAGGCTGTACGCAGTCACCTTGGCGGAGATTGTCGCGCCTTCGATTTCGGGAGCATCCTTGTAGCACGACCACCAGATCGTCTTGCCGGTTCCGGGTACGAGGCGGCGGTTCACATCGCCGACGGCGTGCGTTACTTTTGAGTCGCCGATGGACACGCCGTTGGTCAAAATGTCCAGAAGCACGATTCCCGGATCATCCGCAAGGTCGTATGTTATCTTCACAATCCCATTCCCGCCCTGCGAGAAAGAGACGTTGGATACGCTTGGCGCAGCAACCGCAGCAGCCGCAAGCGACAGGATGGCAAATGTCGAGAAAAGCGTTTTCATAATATCCGTTCCTTTCTTGTACGCATCACCACATCTTTGCCGGCGCCCACAGGCGGAAGCCTGATAAACCGCCTCCGACAGAAGTGGCGGTCCTGTCGCCCTGCCATGAAGAACAGCAATTGCCGGCAATTGAAGCAGAGCTACCTCCGCGACGCTGTTTCTGCGCCCCACTGCCGGCGTCACCCGGCCCGGCAGGTTCAATATCGCATTCGGAGTAATCGGATTGCGAATACCACTTCCAGTCCAGGCACCATTCCCAAACATTGCCGTGCATATCGTAGAGTCCCCAGGCGTTGGGCTTCTTCATCCCCACGGGATGTGGTTCTGCGGCGTTCGTGGCTTCGTTCGTGGAGTTGCCCGCATACCATCCAAGGCGATCCATCGCAGCATCGTCCATCGAGCCATCATTGAACTTGGAGGACATCCCGGCGCGGCAGGCGAATTCCCACTGTGCGCTTGTGGGCGCATCAAAACGTATTCCGGAGAATATTGCAAACGTCTGAAGATACGACATGCCGTTCAATGTCACCATGCCCTGCGGATGAGTTTTCGGATTCTGATACCAGCCGCGAAGCGACCATGTTCCCCCATCGCCATACCAGCGGATTGCATCACATGGCAGAAGATCGGAGTCCGTTCGCCCGGAATAATCTACCGTGCCACGCTCGCCGCTGACGTTGTACATCTGTTTCTGCGTGACTTCATACACGCCAAGATAGAAGTCGTTGGTGAACGCCACCAGATGTGGACGCCTTGCATTTGCACCCTCAATCTCTCCCATCGTGAACATGCATCCGCCGGCGGGAATCTTGCGCATCACGAGCTTGTCGGTCTTGTAGATGTCGTTCGTCACGCCGCCAGGCAGGGAATCGAGAGAGGCGTAGAAAACGATGTTGCTCTTCGCGAGAAGATCGACCACCATCACATCCGGCGGATTGTCGAGAGACCAGGCCGTCACCTTCGCCTGGACAATCTTGTTTGTAATCTTGTGGTCGGGCCAATCCTGATAGGCTTGCCAGACGATTGACTTGCCGGTCCCCGGCTCGACCTTTTTGTTCACGTCGCCGGAAACGCTGACAACGTTGGCCGCGCCAATCGATACTCCGTTCGTTAGGATGTCCAGAGTGACGATGGAGGTTTCCCCCTCGAGATCGTAGCCTATTGTGATGGTCTCCTCGAACGTCGACAAATACTGCGGCTGCGGCATCGTGACGTTTAAAACCCTTGGTGCGGCGAAGCCACAGGCGGCGACGCCACTGGCAATGGCGAACAGGATGTTTCGCATGGCTGAATGTCCTTTCATTGCTGCAAATGTTATCGGAAACTGAGTATGAAGCCTCGCTGCACCTTTGTGCACAGCGTCACGAAATTCGAAAACGCCGTATACCACTTGCACATCGAGACGGCGACAGAACCGCCCGACGTCGCGACTTGCCCTTCGCCAGGCTGGGATGCGGCACGGTTCTCCGCAAGTTTTTCGGCGAAGTCCGCCGGCCACACCGGCTCATCGGCCAATGCGCACACGGCAACAGACAGACAAACCCACACTGCAAGAAAAGCGGGCAAACCACGCACTCTTCCATTATGACTGACTTTGTGAAATGCCATAGTTTTTGCTCCTTGTTGGTTTCCGAACCAGCGTCTGCATGTTAACGGCAAACACACTGACACTTGTCTGAGCAAATTATACCAAACTCCCCCGACGCAAGACAATTACCCAATCGGGTAATGGTGAATTTGATTGCAAGATACTGTCAGGATACGATAGTATCTTGATACGAATTTTCTGGCGCAACCAAGCCCGTTGGGTCTGGCAAGAGGCCTACCACTCAGAAAAGGCGTTCGGCCAATGACGAAAAGAAATCTCCACTCCACAGATCAAGCGACAGCCTGTCCGTCGCATACACAAAAGGCATGACGTCTCGCTTTGCCGCAGACCAGTCCATCTTGGCAATGACTTCCACAAGCCGCTCCCGCACCCATTCGTCGGAAGTCACTATTCCTTTCCCGGCCCAAGGCCCTTGCTGGTCTATTGCCGAAGAAAGAAGCTCATGGTTGAGCTTGGCCTTGACTCCAGCATACCATACGAAGTCGAACCAGTCGCGTCCCTTTATATACTGGCGGCACAACAGCGCATGCATCTTGCCGGCAAAAGCGCTTTCACGGTCGAATACGCGTACTGACGCCGGAATCGGGAAAAGAAGCTGCTGCGCCCGGTATGTCGCACCAGCGGGGGGATTCGAATCAACCTCCATCTTGATCGAGACCTTCGGGGGAGTCCCCGGAGTTCCGCGCCCACCGACAAACCGCAAGTCTAGTATTTTGACTAGCGAATCGTTCTTGAGGAAGCCCTTTTTGACTGTGGCAGATGCCTTCGACTTGTCTCGCACTTCCATCGTCACACCGGTAGCAGCCAGTTCCTCCGACACTTTTTCAAGATAAGGCAGCAGTTGAAAGGACTGATCCTGCGACACAAGGGCAAAGTCCAGATCTTCGGAAAAGCGCCTCACACCCTCAAATATGCGCAGTTGCGTCCCGCCGTGAAATGCGGCCTTGACGAAGAAATCGGTACGCGAAAGTCCGGCAAGAATCAACTCCTGCAGAATCTCGCGAATCGCATTCATCTCCTCCTCTGCGCTGGTGCAGCGGTATTCCTCCAGTCGTCCCTGGATCAGGGCAATGTCGTTCATTTCCCAAGCTCCTTTCTCAGTCCATCGAGAAAATTCCTTGCCTTTCGAGACTTGTACACGTCTTCAAGTTCATTGAAATCCTCTGCCGCAAGGCAATCGAGGTGCTCTCGCTCTATGCGAAGGCTCTCCTCCAAAGGCTCTGTACCGCACCAGTCCATGCCCCTTGCGGCAACATAGTCCGCAATCGCCTTCAATGGCTTTGCGACAAGAAACGAGGCGGAAGCCCCGTCAGAAACGCGCTCGACGGCCGAGAAAAGCGTCCGCTGCCCAACCTGCACATAGTCGAAATATCCCAATGGCGTCTCAAACGACTTTGCCCTACCTGCCGACACTGACACGACGGAGTGAACCGCCTCGGGAATCCAGCCATGGACAGACAACGCCGCCTCCATGCTGACATAGCTCGGTCCATATAAGAGGTTGGCTATGACATTGCGACTGATATCCTGCTTGCGATATTTCGGAGCAAGACAGTACAATCCCCTTCGAACGTGAATTACCTCGCCTGAGGCTATCGCTCGCTTTACAAGTCCACGAACGGAATTACGGCCTTCCCCCAACCAGACAAGAACGTCCGAATAGGTGAAGATTCCTGTTCGCGACAACTCGAAAGCTTTCTCCGTCAAGAAATTCATGTACATATAATATCATAAAATGACACTATCTTGCAACAACCTCGCTTGCGACACTAAAGTTTCTGACAAGTTGACCTCCAACTCGTCAGAATCTATGAAATATAGAACGATACTGACGAAAAGTCCGTTTCCTACGCCAGACAATTACCCAGTCGGGTAATGGCGGGAAGAGGGCGATAATGATATAATATCGCTGATGTTTTCGCTTTTGCCGACAATCCTGGCAGCCACCACACTTGCTGCAACTAACGCCATGCCCATACGCACGGTTGCGGACGCACTGAAGCTGTCCGCATTCGACGGTCTCGGCCCGTGGCCCTTCGCAATGGAGGGGCAAATCTACTCACGTAGGCACGGAGAGCAAAAGGAGCGATCAGATGTAATAGACTTCAGAGATGCGACAGGAGGCTATCCTTTCGAGGACCACCGGCAGTGCGGGGCAAAGCCGTCGCTCGGCGACATCGTGCGCATAAGCGGCGAGATGACGATTACGCCTGACGACCTCCATCATCTACGGGTGCGGAAACTGGAAATCCTCGGGTCTAGGCCACTGCCTCCGCC
>Ga0310696_10004915_pt1 | contig 16273 bp, 12 predicted proteins | sample AusTroGonzalo_MG_4_FD_203885 | JGI IMG/M metagenome (GOLD analysis project Ga0310696, IMG submission 203885) | Bovine rumen microbial communities from tropical cattle in Woodstock, Queensland, Australia - Gonzalo_02 (v2) (version 2) | ecosystem: Host-associated > Mammals > Digestive system >...
TAGAAACGACCATCAGAGGCGGTGAACTTCAATACGCAGTAGTTCGGGTCGGTGACGCCACCTGGATAGTACTGCTCGTCGCCGTTGCGCCAGATCATCTCCTTCGAAGCGGCGTCCGTCAGCACCTCCATCGTGCCACGCAGCATCATACCTTTGAAACCTTTGGCATCGCAGAAATAGATCGAGGCCTTGGGGTTAGCCTTGTATTGAGCAACACGTATTGAGAATGTGTTGGTGGTAAAGTAGAAGGTTTTGATACCCTCGCGTTTACGTGGCTTCAGCATGGCCTTGGTCCAAGGAAAACCTTCCTGGTCTACTGACGAGATGTAAGCGATAGGCAGTTTGTCGGCCATCTGTACAATGAGATCTTTAATGCCAGCCAAAGCGGGATTAGCATTCATCGCTTCATCGTTATTCACATCCAGCGTTTGGCGCCAACGCTTAAGCTGGGGAAAGTACGTTTTCATCATGCCGATGTATTCCTCTTTGGTAATAGGTTTTTCTAACCCTTCATTTACAGCATTTACAAACTGGGCACAATGTTCAATCATCTCTTCCATCGTACAATCCTGCAGGAACTGGCCGTCCTTATAGCAGTACATGCAGTAATCTTCATTCTTACTTCCATCGGCATTCGTACCTAGCACATCATCTGTGAGCGGCATGCCGCAGCTCTGACAAAATTTCTGTTTCATAATATCTTTATTGATTTATTCGTTTGACGCTGCAAAATTAAATATAGTTGCAGAATGCTCCAAATTTCTGGGATATTCTGCATGAAAATGTGATGAATGGTAAGTAATTGAATCCGTGATACGGGATAAAATGAACTGAGGAACGGGTAAAACGTTCTTGAAGTACGGAGTTAAGGGTCTGAAGGTTCGGGTAAAGCGTTGTTAAGGTATGGAATAAAGGTTCTGAAAGTACCGAATAAAGTTAAAACTTCGACGACGGATGCTAAAACTGCGTCGATGGATAATAAAACTGTGACAATGGATGTTAAAACATCGACAATGTTTGGCGTTTTTCAGAACAATAGTTATCTTTGCAATTAAAAACGACGAAAACTATGTATGCAAAGTATATCAAACGGGAGGTTGCCGATTTAAACGGTACGGGCCGTACACAGGCCTGCTACAAGATGGAATTACAATCCATGAACTTTCAGCAGTTCGTGAATCTGTGCCATCGTGAGGGAAAAATGGACGAGAGCCAGATCCTTGGCGTGTTGTCGCTGGTGAGTGAGAAACTGGCTTTGTGTATGGCGGAGGGATTTTCCGTGAAACTGGATGGCATCGGCACGTTCAACGCCAAACTCGGCGTGAGGAGCGACATGCTGCCAGATGCTTTCGAGGAGGGCGAGTCAAGCCGTAATGCGAAGAGCATTATGGTGAATGGCGTGTCGTACAGGGCAGACAAGGAGCTGATTAGGAATACCGACCGTAAGTGTACGCTGGTGAGAGGTGGGGAGAGCAGGCTCAAGAAGTCGCCATTCACACAGGAAGAGCGCATCCAGAAAGCACGAGAGTATATGAAGACTCACCTGTTTATGAAAGTGCCCGACTATGTGCAATTGACGGGACTCTCACGTTCGACGGCAGCAGAAGAACTCCGCAAACTGGCAAGCGATCCCTCAACAGGTATCACAAGCAGGGGACAAAGGAGTCAAAAGCTTTACATCCTGCGCCCTGAAGCCGTGAAATAGCGTTGCATCAACAGAACGCCTCCAAAAGCCAGTACTACACTGCCGACGATGACTGGAGTATCGGTCAGGAAGATCACTGGCGTTTTTGCCATCTGCATATTGCCAAGCCCTAACCAGCAGTAGATTGCAAGGAGCGTAACCATCAGATTGTGGCCGGCATGAAGTGCAATGCCATACCAGATGTTTCGCGACCAGATGAACACCAGACCATATACCATAGCAGCAAAGAATGCACCTGGGAAGTTGCGCACATGAAGTATGCCGAACAATACAGCCATCAACACACAAACAGCGACCTGTGCACCTCGCCTACGGAATGGTGAAATGGCCATTTGCCTGAAACACAACTCTTCGAGCACAGGAGCCAGCAACACGGCATGTATACTGGCCATCAGGTCTTCACGCAGCTCTGATGTGGTGTAGGTCAAAGTTTCCAGCTGCACAGTGTGGAAGAGCGACGTGAGACCATAAACGAGGTACCCCTCTGCGACAAGCCACAAAGGAGCTATCATCAACAGCCCGATGATGATTGGCCATTTAGGCATTCTCAGCGAGAATTGCCTGGCAGAGGTGAACAATTTCGACTCAACACGGTTCACGAGAAAAAACGTCAGTATGATGCTGACCAAAGTGAGCAGGCACGATAGCAAATCGCCAGTAAAAGACTGGGTATCACCCTCCAACGGTAGTGCCGTCATGTATATGAGGGCAAAACCGTATGCAGCCGCTAGTATCGGCATCAAGGGTTTCAGAATGCTGGCTATTTTTTCCATCGTTTCAGCATTGGGAAGTACTGTTGCATCATCTGCTTGTATTCTTCTTTGGTCATGGGCTTTGGCATGTTCTTGTTTACCTCGTCGATAAACTGCGAGCAGTGCTCAATCATCTCGTCCATCGTACAGTCCTGTAGGAACTGTCCGTCCTTGTAGCAGTACTGGCAGTAGTCGAAATTCGTGCTGCCATCCGCATTTGTACCGCAGTCCTCAGTTTTTGTGAGAGGCATACCGCAACTCTGACAGAACTGAGGCAGTTGCCCCTCTTGGAATGCTTTCTCCTTCTGAGGAAAGGTGGCTTCGTAGGCTTCGAAAGCCTCTGGATTCTCATCGGCTACGAAATAGCCCTTGGGTGGGCAATAAGTTCCCTCACGATTGCCCCAATAACCAGGAATAAGTTCCTGCGCGAGGAAGTAAGGCACTTCGGCATCGCGAGGCTCAGCGTGATAATGAATATTCATCTTGCTGGCAAGGTCGAAGCCTGCGTGCTTGTAGAACTCGATATTGCCCTCCATCTGCAGAAGACCAATACCCATCTCCTTGGCTTTCTCTATCGCATATTGCAACAGTTTTAGACCATACCCTTTACGCTTATAGTCAGGATGAATGCTGATGGGACCGAAAGTCCAGGAAGGAAAAGACTCACCCCCAGCCCCTCCCTGTGAGTGAGGGGAGTCAAGAGCTATCTCTGCTTTGGAGAACATAATGTGACCAATAATCTTGTTATCCTCTTCCATCACAAAGTCCAACTCAGGGATGAAATCGGGGTTTGTTCTATACTGATTGAGCACGTAATGCTCTGTGCATCCTGGACGATAGACGTTCCAGAATGCCTCTCGCGTCAGGTTCTCTACCTCACGATAATCTTTTGTTTCTTCTAATCTAATAATCATTGTTCTATTATTTTTATATTTTTCGCCACAAAGATAATACATTCCATCGAGTCTTGCAAATTCATGACACTAAAACTCCACTCGGTAGGCAATGTTGGGGAAGGTGAGCGAGGTGAACTTGTCGACAATCTCGTGGGTGCGGAGGTCGAAGGTCTGACCTTGGAACGTCTTCATCTGCAGATACTCGAGGATGAAGTGGTGAGCGGTGCGTCGTTTGTTGATAGTGTACTTCACCGAGAAGGCGTAGCCCACGTTCATGCCCTTTTGTTTGGTGAATGGATTCATACCCTCTTCCTCAGGTATCGACTTGTCAGGTCGCTTCATCACTTCGTCGAAGGTGATACCCTCTGGGATTGGGGTATAACGATCGCCACCCATCATAGTCAATCGACCATTAATGCTGAACACATTCTTTTTGGCCTTTCCTATCATCCATTCCTTACCACCAAGGATATTGGTGATGTAGCGGCGATCGTGGCGCGAGTGGTGCCACTGGCCCTGGGCGTCGCGATACTCCGACTTAAACAGGGTGGCTGTAATCATACCATAGAGCCCATCCTTGAGATAGCGCTCCAGCGTGAGATCGATACCATAGTTGCGACCAGCACCCTCGTTGACCAAAGCACGATCCTGGAAGAATTTGCGATGGTTCAATATAGAATAGGTGGTGCCTAATTCTACGGGTACATCAAACAACCACTGCCAGTAGGGCTCAATCTTCAACATGGCGTTCTCTCCCAAACGCTGTGCAAACGAAGCCGAGATATGGTGCGAACGTGTCAAGCGCAAATCATTGTTGGGATACTTGCCGTCCATCAGCACGAAATAGGTATCGGTAGTTTCCTTGCGGCTGTTCATCGCGTATGCCACAGAGAGGGTGCTGGATGGCGATGTCTTGTACTGCAGGCTAATGCGAGGTTCTACTAACCACTGATTGTTGAGGTTGAACCACATCACATTCACGCCAGCCACAGTAGAAAGTCGACTGCTGAGCGCCACCTTGTGATTGGTATAAAGGCGGGTGAGACCTGTATTGCCCTCAGAATCGTACATACGATAGAGTGGACCGCCCGTCTCGTGGATATAGTCCATCCAGGTATGGAAATCGAGATGCTGATGCTCGAAACCATTCTGCATGGTGTATCGTGATGAGAATTTGTGTTGGTGTTGGGTGCTGATGATGACGTTCCACTGCGAGTTGCGTCCATCCATTTCTGGCATCATGTTCATCTCTGCGTTGTAGTCGTTAACGCCCAGCTTACGATAGGCGCCAGTATATGCCACGCTTGAGTGGAGCGAACCGCCAGAACGGAAACGATAGCTATGGTTGAGGCCAACGGCACAGTTGCGCTGGCGCGACCAGGAGTCGTTCATATCCCACAATGTTTCCCACTCTGATACATCTGGTACTTTGTTCTCGTAGTTGTCAATCAGGCCTGTAAACCAAACAGCAAAGGTGCCGACCTTCTTGGTTGGCATGTTAATCTTAAAGCTAAGGTCTTGATAATCGAGTGTCTCGTTCTCCATGTTGATAGCGTGCAATTTCTTGGCTATCTCTAGGAAACTGTAGCGATAGTTCACCAGATACGAGGCTTTGGTGTTTTTGCCAAGCGGTCCTTCTGATGCAAAGTCAACTCCCAGCGTACCTACCTGAATAGCGTGCTCGTACTTGGTGTTATTACCCACGCGCATCTTCATATCGAAGGCACCGCTCAGCGCATTGCCGTACTCAGCAGGCATAGCTCCCGTCAGAAAATCGCTGTTGGCCAGCACGGTTCCGTTGAGCGATGTAAATACACCGCCGCCAGCTTCAGTAATCTCAGCAAAGTGGTTGGGATTGGGCACCTCTACGCCTTCTACGCGCCACTGTAGCATCTGGGGCGAGTTGCCATGAATAGAGATACCGTTGGTAGCTCCACCAGTAGCCACACCAGCAAACATCGAGGCCGTGCGGGCAGGATCGGCCATACCGCCGGCATAGCGTGTGGCCTCCTCGACACTGAACATACGGGCGCCCACCTGTGCCATCTCGTTCAGCGGTAACTGCTTGTTCACACGTGGCTTGATGACCACTTCGCCGAGTTCTGAGATGCTTTCACGCATTCTCAATGTGAGCACCAGTTCCTTACCTGACGAGACCAATTGCTCCTTCAACAGCACAGGTTCGTAACCGATATAGGTCGCACGAACAGAGTGACGTCCCACAGGTACATTATTTATTACGAAGTTGCCGTCGGCATCAGATACGGTGGCTAAGGTAATGCCGGACGATTGGTGCTCACCATCGTCTTCTACTGTAATTGTCACGCCAATCATTGGCTCGCCTGATGCTACGTCGCAAACTTGTCCGCGAACGGTTTGGTTGATTTGAGCCTTCATCACTGAGGGCAATAGCAGCATCGCCATAGCTGCTCCTAAAAACATTCTTTTCATTTCTTTCGTCTTTCTTCTGTTTTAATCATTTGACGGTGCAAAGTTACGTATAGTTGCGGAAAATACAAAATTTCTGGGATATTCTACACAGAATTGTGATGAATGTCACTATTATTTCGTACTTTTGCACCCTGTATGAAACAAGGACGTATAGAAACAATAACAACGAGAATCATCAGCACCACGTTTATGGTGGTAGCACTGACCGTGTTCAAGCCTTTTGGATTGGATGCGTGGCAGTGGCAGGCCTACGTGCATTTGGTAGCTTTGGGCGTGATTGGCTTTTCAATCTGCATGATGACGGACATCATCCTGAAGTATATCGTCAAGATGCCGAGGTCTTTTAAGAAAGGTGTAGAATATATCATCCGCCGCAACCTCTGGTTCCAGTTCATCAACACGCCGCTCGTGGCGTTGGGCATCTGTCTCTATCGCCACTTCGTGCTGAGCGACCGTGTAGCAGGTAATCAGTTCTCTATGGTCAATTTCCTTGAAACACTCGCCATCATCGCCTTCTGCTCCTTCGCCATCGGACTCTACTGGCGCTTCAAGTACCGCAGCAAGTATTTGGCAATGGAACTGGAAGAGACGCGACTGCTGAACGAAGAGTTGAAGGAAATGCAGCTAAAAGCTTCCCCAAGCCCCATTCCCGAGCAGAGCTCACTACATAATACCGATGTGCCCCCTGCCTCTTCAGGTAATCAAACATCCCTTCCTTGGGAGGGGCTTGGGGAGGCTCTCACCCTCACTGGCACGACCAACGAATCCGTCACGCTCCAGATCTCACACCTATTATATATTGAGGCCGTTGGCAACTATGTCAAGGTGAGCCATCTGCACAATGATCAGGTGCAAACCGACATGCTTCGCGCCACGATGAAACAGATGGAGGAAACGCTGCAGGGCTATCCGATGATTGTCCGCTGCCACCGTGCCTTTCTGGTCAACCTCGGTCAGGTAGAACAAATCGTCTCACATTCTGGTTCCACCCAGTTGCTCATCAAGCATTGCCACGAATCACTTCCTGTCTCGCGCAGCAACATGGCGCAAGTCAAAGCTGCGATTAAACGAGGACAGAGTGATGCGGACAACGACTCTTGATGGATATGGCTATACAGGTGACATACAGGAGAACCAGGAGGTTGTCCATGCGCATTGTGAAGAACGGCGATGTGCATGTGTCGGCACCTATCGGTATGCCTAAGAAAGAAGTGGAACGGTTCATTGACGAACACCGTGACTGGATAGCCGAAGCACGTAAGAAATCCTGTGAGAGCCAAAAGCGTAGGGTTGACTTTTATAATCAGTTGCCACTAAAGACGAAGGAACAGGCTGACGATGCCCTGCAGAGATTGAAAGCCTTGATAGAGCCGATGGTGGAACAGCATTCAAAAGAGATGGGCGTGAAACCGTCCGCTGTATATTACAAGGCGATGATTTCACGTTGGGGTGTCTGCAATGTCAAGCAGAAGTCTATCTGCTTCTCGGCCTATCTATTGCTGTTGCCTGAATGGTGTGTCGAGCATGTGGTGGTTCACGAACTGTGCCATCTGTTGGAGCCAAGCCACAATACTCGTTTCCATGCACTGATGGATAAGTTCTTCCCCCATTGGAAGGAAGCACGCAAGGAGACGCGGCAGATATTATAGTCTTTCAATTGCTTTACGACACTTCTGTTTGTCTATCTCTGTCAGTTTAGGATGCTACATACGTGCCTTCTGCTTCTCGCCGGCACCACTTCCGCGATACTTCGAGCGGGCCTCGTTGAACTTCCAATTGAGGTTGATGAGGAACGTGCGGCGGGCGGGGTTGGCGGTCGCGAGTTCGCGGATGCCGTAGATGACGGCCTCGGTCTTGTTAGTGTTCAAAACATCAACGCAGCGAACATCAAGGGTCAACTGTCCGAGACGGCGGAGGTTGAAGTCGTGCTGCACGCCAAGTGTGAGGTCGAATCGCTGGGCGGTGATGCTGAAGTTGTTGTAGTCGCCCTTCGTGGCCCATTGGGCGTTGGCAGTCAGTCGGAAACAGTGGGGAAGTTCGATGTCGTTGTTCCAGATGAGCGTGACGTATGGGTCGTTGAGGGTCTTGATGGTGCCGTTGGCCGTCGGCGTCTTGTAATTCTGGAATACGGTGAACGCGTACCACATCGGGTGCCATGAAAAATTGAAAGATTTAAAAATTGAAAAATTGAAAGTGGGGCGTGCGGAGAGGCTCAACGAGAGCTGGTTGTAGTCCTCCTCACTGTTGATGGGACGGACAAGGCTGATAAGCGGATCCGTGCTGCCGGGGAAAGGTTCGGTGGACATGGTTTCGCTGTTCTTCAGGCGGCCATAGTTGACGGTCAGGTTCGCCCACTGATAGGCCGCGTTGAGTACGAGGCTGTGCGTGTAGGTTGGCAGCAGATAGGGGTTGCCGCTTTGGTAGGTGTAGCGGTTGACATAGATGGTCGAACTGGTTAGGCTTGAGTAAGCCGGACGCTGGATGTCGCGACGGTATGACAGACTCAGTTGCATCTTTCCGATGGGAGCGGAGAGGGTGGCGGTAGGGAACCAGTCGCCGTAGTCGCGGCACACTTCGTCCTCGCGCTTGCCGAAGTTGAAGTAGTCGTTCGTCAGGTGCTCGTAGCGTAGGCCTGCCTGGGCAAACACCTTGCCGAACTGCCGTCCGTACTCGACAAAACCAGCTGACGACTTCTCGTTGATCTCCGTATCGGTGGCTTTCACTGGTACATAGTCAGTAGCCAAAAACGAGTATGCGTCCGTGCGGTGGTTGTAGCTGTACTCGCCACCAACGGAGAGGTTGCCTTTCAGTATGGGATAACTGAAGATGAGCTTCGAGGCCCAGAAGTTGTTGCCGCTGTTGGTATTGCTCTCGATGGTGCGCTGTGTTTGCTGCTGTGGCACAGCAGCAAACTGAACAGCCGTCGTCTGCTCCGTCGTGCGTCCTGGCGTCTTGGTGTCATCGAAGAGTCCGTCGATGTTCAGGTCGATGCCCAGCTGGCCCACCTTACCGTTGTAATACGCGTTGAAGATGTGCTTCTTGACATTTTGGTCCTGCCAGATGTAGCTTGCGGAACGCTCGGTCAGGATGCCGTTCTCGAACATGTCCGTCAGGTAGTCGCCCTTCGTCTCGCTGCTGGGTGTGCGGTCGTATTTATAGTAGGCGCCGAAAGTGTGGTTCTCGTCGACCATATAGTTTAACTGTAACTGCGGCGACCATGCGTGCCAGGGGTTCCTGATTTCTTGGGTGGAGTGCCCCGTTACTAGATCCGGCCCTACGTAATATAGCATATCGTTGACTTGCTGACTCTTGCCGTGATTGTAGGTACCCACCCAGAACGAGCCTGTCACGTCGAGACCGCCCGTGCGGTAGTTGGCGGTGAAGTTATCGTTCAGCGAACCGCCATATTGGTACATGAACTGCGTGCTGTTCTGGAAGCTCAGACCCTCGCCCTGCGCTTTCTTCAGCGTAATGCGCACGACGGCCTTCACCGAGGCGGCATAGCGGGCGCCTGGGTTCTGCACCACATCGACATGTTGAATTTGGTCGGAGCGCAGACGCGAGAGTTCCTTCATGTCCTGCACTCGTCGGCCGTTGATATACACCTCGGCATCGCCACGGCCCAGTACCTTCACACCGCCGTCGCGCTCAGCCTCCAGCGAAGGGATCTTCGACAGGGCATCTGAGACGGTTCCTGCCTTCTCCAGTATTGTACCAGCGACGGTGGTGCGCATGGCGTCGCCCTTCACGTGGGTCTTCGGCAACTGCCCCTTCACCACAACCTCGCTGAGCAACTGCGTGTCCTCCTTCATCTGGATGGTCAAGCCCTCGCCCGCGTTGATATATAAGGTCTGGTAGCCCACGCTGGTCACCTTGAACAATCCCTGTTTCACGTCCGTCACAATCTTGAACACGCCGTCCATATCCGTCATGGCACCCTGCACGAAACCCGAGTCGGGCAGCGACAGCAGCACCACATTCACGAAAGGCATCGGCTCGCCTTTCTCGTCAATCACTCGTCCGCCCCAGTCCTGTGTCTTAGCGGTCATTGTCATCGTCATCATCATTGCAGCCATCAGCGCTGCCAGTCTCATTGTTTTCATAACTATATCCTTTTAGTTGTTTAGTGGTCTCGTCGTTTTGTCGTTTGGGGATTTTACTTCTGCCATCGACCTAAACGACCAAACGACTAATCCCCCGAACGACTAATCACGCAGCAAAAATACGATGAAGTTGCAGCACCCGCAAATATTTGGGATATTCAGCATGATTCTGTGATGAATGGAGGGATAAATGGCGGAAATGTGACAAATGACACAAAAAAAGGAGCCGCTCAGGACTCCTTAATCTATGCGAATTTTATACTTTACCACACTAGTGCTCGCTTCTCCTTGGGGATGAACATTTTGTCTGTAGACTTGATGCCGAAGGCCTCGTACCAAGTGTCAATCATCGGCAGGGCGGCCATCACACGCAGACGAGCGGGGGAATGAACATCGCTGTTGACGAGCATGGCAGTGTACTCAGGTGTGCTGTTGCAGGCCCAGACGCGGGCATAGGCCAAATAGAAGTGCTGGGCGGGGATGAAGCCGTCGACGGTGCCAAGGGGCTCCTGCTTCATGCGGTTCTCAAAGGCACGATAGGCAATCTTCAGTCCGCCGTTGTCGCTGACGTTCTCGCCAAGGGTCTTCTGGCCGTTCACTTTCAGTCCGGGCACGGCCTCCTGCTCCGAGAACCAGTCGGCGATGACCTTGGTACGCTCGTCGTAGCGGGCCTTGTCGTCAGCCGTCCACCAATTGGCCAGATTGCCGTCCTTGTCGAACTGACAGCCCTGGCCGTCGAAGCCGTGGGTCATCTCGTGGCCAATGACGGCACCGATGGCACCATAGTTCGAGACGTAGTCAGCCTCGGGATCGAAGAACGGGGGCTGCAGGATGGCGGCGACGGTGGCCTGCTGTTGCTCGTTGGGCTGGTCGTAGTACTCCTTGGGCAGCGAAGCACCGCCATGTCCTGCATGCATCATAAACTCCGATGAGTTGAAGGGGTTCAGACTCAGACTGAGGCCGAAGGGAGCAGTATTAAATCCCTTGGCATCGAGGGCATACATCAATTTCAGAGCTTCTTCGCGGGTCTGCACCTCGCGCACCTGCTTCAGGTAGGGCATAATCGGCTCATAGCCCATCTTGTTACGGCTGACGCTGTCCATGTAGAGACGGTAGAGTGTACCTATCTTCTGTCCGTCCGAACCCTGTGGCAGATTCTTCTTCTTGGCGTATGCCATGATGAGCTTGTTGATGCGGTCGTTGTTCAGTTCGCTCAGGTCGGTGAATGCCCCGTTCTCTGGGTGTTGCGCATCCAGCGGGTTCGCCTTCAGCCATCCACCTACGGCATACTGCCAGAAGTCATCACCAGGTTTCACAATTACTATGTTTGCAACATGAAAAGTTACCACTGAGCGCTAAAGGTACGCTGGAGAAGATTTCGTTTTGCCAACGATGACGAACCTCTCCGCTATGCTCCGAGAACCCTCACCGTCATCAAAACGATGAAAGGGCTGCGCCATAAAACATTAAAATTGAAGGAAAAAGTTGGTACGATAATAATTGGTTTGTATTTTTGTAAGTGCTAAAAACAATATACATTCACAATTAAAACCGTACCGGGATGCAAAGTAACAAAATTTCCTTCAAAGGACAAAACATTTACGTCGGAATTGACGTACATTTGAAAACGTGGCACGTGACAACGCTCACCGAGAGCGGCTACAAGTATTCATTCGCTCAGCATGCTGATGCAAAGGAGCTCTTTGACAGACTGAACAAGAAATTCCCCGAAGCACACTACAAATCAGCTTATGAGACGGGATTCTGTGGTTTTTCCGTCCATTATGCTCTAACGGAACTTGGTTTCGAGAATATTGTGGTCAACCCTGCCGACATTCCGACGACTGGTAAGGAGAAGGCAATGAAGACAGATGCCGTAGACTCCGAGAAGATTGCCTGGTCGCTGAAGCGTGGCGAGCTGACTGGTATCTACATCAAGGACAAGCACTACATGGACGATACGAACCTGATACGCCTACGACAACGGTTTATCAGGGACCTCTCACGTCAGAAGAACAGGACAAAGCACCTGCTCTATACGCAAGGTGTTGTGTATCCGGAGCGTTTCAGCAAAAAGGGAACCCACTGGTCACGGAACTTTATGAAATGGCTACGTGAGGATGTGGAGCTGCTTTCTGAGGAAAAACGGACGCTCATGCTGCTTTGCAATCAGGTGGAACACATCAGGCAGGATATACTGGCAATCACCCGTGAGATACGCCGTCTGAGCACTACAGACAGGTATAAGGAGAACTTCTCGCTGTTGTCGTCCGTGCCGGGATTTGGACTGATAACCTCCATGTCGATGCTGACAGAACTGGACAACAATCCAATCCGTTTCCCCAACGAGCGAAAGTTTGTGGCCATACTCGGACTTATCCCGACATGCCACGACTCAGGCGAGAAGAAAAGCAATGGAGCAAAGACCTTCAGAGGCAATAAACAAATCGGCCCACTGATTGTAGAGGCAAGCTGGGTGGCCATCCATAGAGACTATCAGCTGGGATGCTATTATACCAATTGTTGTCAGAGCATGAACCCTCAGAAGGCAATCGTCAAGGTTACCAGGAAACTCGCTTGCAAGGCATATGCCGTCATGAAGACAAAGAAAGCGTATGTACTGTCTTAATAGGAAGACTAACAATATGCATAACAACAGGTGTTTGAGTCGGACGGACTTCTCGTATATTACAATGACCACTAGACCCTTGTGATGAGTAATTGAGACTACATCTTTGCACAAATTGTGGCATTAACTCCAAGATCTGAAGAAGTAATCTGATGAGTGGCCAAGGCTCACTACATCTAATAGAAGTTTGATCCGGCTACCTGTTGCTTATGCAATCGTCCAGACGCAAAAAGAATGTGTCTGGAAGGGAATTTCTTGACAGAAAAGTGTATACAAAGGTAAAAAACGAGAATATACTATTAAACAATGCTAAAAAATGAACCAATTATTTGGTTTGCAACATAGAACTCGGGTCCATGTTAGAACTCAAACTCTGTGCCGTGTCTGCCATGCAAACAAAAGAAAGGGCAGCGGCGAAAAGCATTCTTTTAATCTTCATAATCACTATTTGTTATACTGTTAATTTGTCTGTTAGACGCAAGGTGTAGCCCAAAAACTACACAGCTTGCCAAGAAATTTAATTCCTGATATCTACGCCGCCGAAGAAATTGCTGGCAACGATATGGATGGTGGGAGCTTTCGGGTCGGCGTTGCGTGTGGCATGATTCTTGCGTCTCTTTGGTAGCAAGCGACCTGGGGTCGAGCAACCGACACCGCCGATGAAGCTGCGGCTCTTCACCACGACGTTGACGTGGGTAGGCACGAAGAGTTCAATGCCGCCGCAGAAGGTGTGGATGTCAATCTCCTCATCCTCGGTGATGACGGCCTCTCGCAAGTCCATGCGGATGCCACCGCAGAAGGCATCGAGTCGGGCACCGTGGAACGCCTCGCCGTGATACACGTACTCGTCACCGCCGTAGTGAACAGAGCAGCAGATGCGCTTGCCGTCCTCGCCAATAGGCAGCGGGCGCTGCAACCATTGGTCGGGGTCGCGGCGGTAGCTGTCGATGATCAGATGAACACCCACGTACAGCAGCAGCGCTGGAGCAACGTATGCTGTCCAAGGCTGGCGCCACAGCCAGTCGTTCTCAATGATTCCCCACAGGTTGGCCAGTTTCCATGCACCAGCTACCATCAACAGAATTCCGATAATCGTTCTTGTCTTCATAATCATATTTCTTTTAAATGTTCTTGCAAAATCGTACTGCAAAGGTACGGTGTACTACTTATTCCTCCAAATTTCTGGGATAAACAGCATGGAAATGTGATGAATGGACGGAACAGTGAGAGCAAAAAGACCGAGTTCAAATAAATTTGGCTTTTTGCTCGCTTATTCGTACTTTGAGCTTCGCTCGAAGATACTCATGCTCGAAAGAAAAAATAAAAAGCTGGCTTTTTATTTTGTTCTTTCCTCACTTATTCGTACTTTTGCAATCAATATGACAGAGAAGTACGCTTTATTCTTTGATATCGACGGGACGCTCGTGAGTTTTGAGACGCACGAGATTCCTGCATCGACCATCTTCGCGCTCACGCAGGCTAAGGCCAATGGTTCGCGGGTGTATATCGCCACAGGACGGCCGCCGCTGATTATCACCAATCTGGGCGCCATCGAGCACTTAATCGACGGCTATATCACCACCAATGGCGCCTTGTGCTATGTGGGCGATGAGATGGTCGCCTGCCAACCGATTCCTAAGGAGGACGTGATGACGTGCGTGGAGGACTGCCGGGAGAGGGGCAACAGTCTCATCGTGGTAGGCCGTAAGGACGTGGCGGTGATAGACCCCAAGGGCGACGTTGACCGCATTTTCCGAAGGATGCTGGCTGTGAAGAACCTCGACAAGGCTTCGCCGTTGGACGTCGTGCTGCAGCAGGACATCCTGCAACTGACGCCGTTCTTCCCTGCCGACTACGAACCGGTGCTGATGGGCCGCATGCCGCAATGTGTGTCAGGTCGCTGGCATCCGGAGTTTACGGACATCACCGCCAATGGTGCCGACAAGGGGAAGGGCATCCTGGCAATGGCTCGTCACGAGGGTTTTGACGTCAGTCGCACGATGGCTTTTGGCGACGGCGGCAATGACACCTCGATGATACTGCAGGCAGGTGTCGGCATCGCTATGGGCAATGCCATCGACGAGCTCAAGCAGCAGGCCGATTATGTCACTACCTCCGTCGACGACGATGGCATCCTGAATGCGCTACGGCATTTTGATGTGATAAGCGGTGTGAACTATTTCTGAGCCTCGCGCCCTAAGGCCAGCGCCTTGATGTTGGCCTCGACGACGGCTTCGCCCTTGCGCCCGAAGACGCGGCGGATGGCGTCTTCCAGCTTGTGGTACTCAATGCCCAGGGCTTTCTGGGCGGCACCTAAGAGGATGACGTTGGCCGAGCGGGGCACTCCGTTGTCCTTGGCCATCTGCTCGATGTCGATACGGATGACGTTGGGCAGGCGGTCGAGGTCGGCGTTGATGACGTCCATGTCAGGATAGTTGGGGATGTTCACAAACGGCGTGGCCGAGGTGATAATCCAGCCGTCCTTGGCGAGGAAGGGCAGGTAGCGCAGGGCTTCCATGGGCTCCATCGAGATGATGACGTCGGCACCGCCACGGGCAATGAGGTCGCTGGCGATGGGGTCTGACGAAATGCGCAGGTTCGACTGTACGTCGCCGCCGCGCTGCGACATGCCGTGTACCTCGGCCTGCTTGATGTATAGGTTCTCGTTCATGGCGGCCTCGCCGATGATGGTGGCGATAGACAGGATGCCCTGTCCGCCTACGCCGCAAAGTATGATGTCTGTCTTCATTTCTTGCCCTCCTGTGCTTTCTTCTGCTTTAAGTGTCTCTGTAAGGTCTGCATGCACTCACGGCGTGGGATGATGACAGACGTTCCTTTATAGTTGATCTCGTCGCGGATAATCTGCGTAATCTCCGGCATGTTCTTCGGCAGGGGAACGACCACCTTCAGGTGCTCGTCAGAGAGTCCCAGTCCGCGGCAGATGGCCTCGAACTTATTGGTGCCGGCAGAGTCCTGACCGCCGGTCATACCCGTCGTCAGGTTGTCGGAGATGATGACGGTGATGTTGGCGTTCTCGTTGATGGCATCGAGCAGGCCGGTCATGCCGCTGTGGGTGAAGGTGGAGTCGCCGATGATGGCAACGGCAGGCCACTGACCGGCATCGGCAGCGCCCTTGGCCATCGTGATGGAGGCACCCATATCGACACAGGAGTGGATGGCGCGGAACGGGGGCAGGAAGCCCAGCGTGTAGCAGCCGATGTCGCCGAAGACGCGCGGATTGTCGTACTCACGCAATACTTCGTTCAGGGCAGCGTAGACATCGCGGTGGCCACAGCCTTGGCAGAGTGCGGGGGGACGCGGAGCCACGTCGGCGCATGGGTCGAAGCATTGGCCAATCTCCATGCCGAGGGCTTTCTTCACAAAGTCGGGATTCAGCTCGCCTGTACGGGGAAGCGTACCGTCGAGCTTGCCGTGAACGGTCTTCAGGTCGTAGATGCCGCGCACCTGGTCCTCGATGAAGGGCTGACCCTCCTCGACGATAAGAACCTGTTCGCACTCGTCCATCAGTCGGCGCACCAACTGCTTGGGCAGGGGGTACTGTGAAATCTTCAGGATGGGGTAGGGGCAACCGTCGGGGAAGCACTCCATGACGTAGTTGTAGCCGATGCCGCTGCAGAGGATGCCGAGTTTCTTGTCGGTGCCCTCCTTATATATATTAAAAGGTGAGTTGACGGCATCCTGCTCCAGCTGTGCCTGCTGAGCGGTGACGATGTCGT
>Ga0310696_10004917_pt1 | contig 16272 bp, 14 predicted proteins | sample AusTroGonzalo_MG_4_FD_203885 | JGI IMG/M metagenome (GOLD analysis project Ga0310696, IMG submission 203885) | Bovine rumen microbial communities from tropical cattle in Woodstock, Queensland, Australia - Gonzalo_02 (v2) (version 2) | ecosystem: Host-associated > Mammals > Digestive system >...
GTCAGATATGTATTATTGTATAGGTACAGTAACAATAACAAACAAGACCGATGGCTTCGACATAACTCAAAGTTCACCTCGATCCGTACTGGTGCCGTTCAAGATCGACTTTCAGGATAAATATGACTGGGCTCCTGTAATCGGGCGAATATACTATACTGACAGCAAAACCGATACGTATTTGGGTGTACATGTTAACGCTAAAATGCAAAACAACAAATGGGGTCCAACTCAGGTCATATTCATGGCACCGGAAAACTATTCGCCAAAGTATCCAGACGGACAGTATATCGAACCTTTACTGAACAGCGCATACTTTCGTCCGAACGCATACCGATTTGAATATGTGACATGGAACGGAACAGATATAAGCTATGGTAATGATTACCCAAGAGTTGGTTTGATTGATAAAGACGGCATATATAGAACTGAATAAAACAACAGATAGTATAATTCATAATACAATTAAGGAGGAAATATTATGGGAGTATTATTTTTTATCATCATTATCGCAGTTATCGTTGGAGCGTTTGTTGCCGGTTCTGCAAGAAACAAAAAATTGATCGAAGAAGGGAAAATCATTGACAGAGGCACCGGGTTTTATGAGAATGCGGAGACTTTTACAACCTCTGCCACTTATGATGAGATCGAGAAAGCGGTAAGAGGGACAAGTTTTTCAGATTGTGCAGTTGATATTCTGTACTACCCGGACAGCAAAAGTATTCTTTTCAAATCAAGCCACGCTTGGAACGCAACTATAAAATATGCTGGGGCACAGAACGGCAAAAATGTGTTTAAATTCTCGTTTCCTACATGGCGAACACACAAAGGCGTTCCGTACCGCGTTGACACCATGAATATGATGGAAACGTATATTGAAAAGATATTCCTGTCCATCGATCCGCAAACTACGGTTGTTTCACAAAAGCAGAAGTATAAAACAAAATTCTGAGAAATATTTTTGAAACAGGAGGTTTCATCTTAATGACAGTTATTGTGTTCATCGTGATTGTAGCAATCCTCACGGCAGTAGTTATCGGAATACAAGCCTTATGCAACAAAGCGACAGACAGCGTCCGTAATAAAATAATTGATTCCAAAACAAAGAAGAATCCGCCGAAAGAGGAGAACCTTTCAGATAGATATAAATAATCAATTGAAAGTGAAGGTATACTAAAGCTGCTTTTGTCTGTGCAACGCTTTAAGGCTTATATCTCGGCATGGTCGCCTTCAATTCCCCTCATCTCCACTGAATAATTGGTTAGCCCCTAGAGGTACCGTCAAGGTACCCCTAGGGGCTAAATCAATGGTGGAGATGAGGGGAATTGAACCCCTGTCCGAAAACAGTTCCACAGGGTTTTCTCCGAGTGCAGTTATTGTATTGACATTCCCTCTGCGCGGCGCCCAATAACAGGCTCGGCGTTTTGGTAGCCTTTTATGTGTGACAGCTTAAAGGCGTAGGCTGTTCACAGAAACCGCTGTCGACGCCTTGTCCGGAGCCGCGGTCCTCTCCGGCAGACGAGCTGCATCAAGCAGCTAAAGCAACTTTATTTTTGCCGTTTATTTTTAAAAGGTTGAGGCTTTTATAGCGGCGCCTCACCGCTACTCGCTTACCCGGCTTCGCCGTCCCCGTCGAAACCTTTACATCCCCGTATAAACAGCGCGTAAGCGCTGCGCTTCTGTCATCATCTGCTCTGCTCTTTCATCGCGCGCTCGATATCGCGCTTTGCGGTCTGAGCCGCCGCGGCATCGCGCTTATCATAGAGCTTTTTGCCCTTGCACAGACCCAGCTCCAGCTTTACGATACTGCCCTTGAAGTATATCGAGAGCGGTATCAGCGAATATCCCTTCTGCTGCAGCAGGCCGGAGATCTTGGCGATCTCTTTTTTATGCATCAGCAGCTTGCGCACGCGCATAGGATCCTTTGACCAGATATTTCCGTGATCATACGGGCTGATGTGCATAGCATTGACGAACATCTCGCCGCCGACTATATTGCACCAGCTGTCCTTGAGATTCACTCTGCCCTGCCTGAGGGATTTGACCTCAGTTCCGACCAGTTCTATGCCTGCCTCGTACTTTTCCTCTACAAAATAGTCATGGTAGGCTTTTTTATTATTCGCGATGATCTTGACATTATCCATCACAGCTCACTCCTACCCTCAAGAGCTCTGGCTAGGGTCACATCGTCGGCGTATTCAAGATCGCCGCCGACAGGTATGCCGTAAGCGAGCCTAGTGATCCTGAGCCCCATCGGCTTTAGAAGCCGCGAGATATACATAGCCGTAGCCTCGCCCTCAACAGTGGGGTTGGTCGCCATGATGACCTCCTGCACCTCGCCGCTGTTTAGCCTTGCTAACAGCTGCTTGATGCAAAGCTGATCGGGACCGATACCGTTGAGCGGAGAGATAACTCCGTGCAGGACATGATAGGTACCGTGGAACTCGCCCGTACCCTCGATGGCGATAGCGTCGCGAGGGGTCTCGACCACGCATATGATGCTCTTGTCACGCGCAGCCGAGCGGCATACGGGACAGGTCTCTTTATCGGAGAAGTTGCAGCATATCTCGCAGTAACGGATCTTCTCATGTGCCTCAATGATCGCTGATGAAAACTCCTGAGCCTGCTCCTTGGGCATATTGAGCACAAAGTACGCCAGCCTCTGGGCAGTCTTTGAACCGATGCCCGGCAGACGCTCGAACTGCTCCACCAGCTTTTGCAGAGGAGCTACATTATATCCTGCCATCAGAACAGACCGCCGAAGCCGCCGAGATTCATGCCGCCCGAGATCTTGTTCATGGTCTCTTCCTTGTCAGTGTTAGCGTTGCGGATAGCCTCGTTGACAGCCGCGGTGATAAGGTCGGCGAGCATCTCGATATCGTCGGGATCTACTACATCGGGAGAGATATCCATCTTTTTGATCTCAAACTCACCGGATACAGTCACGCTCACCATGCCGCCGCCTGAGGTAGCTGTATACTCTTTGGCGTTCAGTTCCTCGGTAGCCGCCTCCATATCGCTTTGCATCTTCTGTGCCTGGCGAGCGAGCTGCTGCAGGTTCTGCTGTCCGCCGCCGTATCCCTGGGGTAATCTTGCTTTCATATGTTACTTCCTTTCTATTCCTCGGTCACGTTAACGCCCGAGTCCTTGAGCTTAGTTATAAAGTTACTGAACACTTCGTCCTTGGTCAGCTTCTGTTCCGGGAGCTTATACGGTCCGAGCTTGTATACCCTGCCGGTTATCTCCTGGACAGCCTTGCGGATCTGATCGCGCTGATCTGACTTTTTGAGCAGTTCAAACGCTATCTCATAATCGGTCTCTATCAACAGATAGTCGCCGCTTTCATACGCCGCCGAATCCTCAAAAGCATAGCCGATGGCTCTGGAATACTTCTTGAGGTTACCTACGACCTCCGTCCACATAGCGAAGGGCTTGGCGTTATTATAAAGCTCGGTCATATCTACCTTTTTACGTTCGGCAGGCTTGGGCTGTTCGGGTTCGACAGGCTTGGGATCAGGCTCTGACGGTGCCTCTTCGGCTGCCGGTTCAGGGTGTATCTCCTGTATGGGAGCCTCTTGCAGCTCGCTCTCGCCTGTCTCTTCGACTGCAGGCTTTTCTTCCTTCACAGAAGGCTCAGGCCGCGCCGCTTCAACAGGCTTTTCTTCAACCGGCGCAGGAGCAGGCTCAGGCTGTTCGGCTTTAGGCGCAGGAGCGGCTATGCCTGAGCTCTGCAGGAGTCTTACGGCCTTTTCGAGAGCCGCTACGCGAGCGAACAGCGCCTCGTCGGTGGTATCCAGCTCGGGAGCGCTGAGCTTGACCAGAGCCATCTCCAGCTCCGTGCGCGGAGAGATGCTGTCCTTCATCCGGCTGTGCGCTCTGGTGAGCACGTCCATATCATATATAACGTCCGATAATGTCAGATAATCCGCCTGAGCTACCGCGGCGTCGAACTCACGGTCGCTCATGACCACCAGCTCACGCGGATTGCGAACGGTCTTTATCAGCATCAGCGAGCGGAAGTGCGACTGCAGTTCCTCACAAAGCAAGGTCATATCCTTAGCGTCCTTATACAGGCTGTCTATCAGCTCCAGAGCTCTGCGGACGTTCTTGTTGATAGTGCAATCGGCGAGCTCAAAGATATGTCCCTGAGCAGCCAGTCCTGCGGCTGAGCGAACCACCTGAGCGGTAACGTCATCGCTGATACCGATACAGCGATCGAGCAGCGAGATAGCGTCGCGCAGCGCGCCGTCGGCTATGACCGATATCAGCAGAGCTGCCTCGTCGCTGAAGCTGATCCCCTCGAGCTTTGCAATATGCTGCAGCCTATTGGAGATATCCGCCGGGCTGATGCGGTGAAAGTCGAATCGCTGACATCTGGATAGGATAGTCTCCGGAATCTTATTGACCTCGGTGGTAGCGAGGATGAATATTACATGTGATGGCGGCTCTTCAAGGGTCTTGAGCAGAGCGTTCCACGCGTCGCGAGAGAGCATATGCACCTCGTCAACGATATATACGCGATACTTAGCTCTGGCAGGGGCAAAAGCTACCTCGTCGATGATAGCGCGGATATCATCGATACCGCGGTTGGACGCGGCGTCCATCTCGACAACGTCCAGTATCTCGCCTGAGTCGATACCTCTGCAGTTTTCACATACTCCGCAGGGATCGCCGTCTTTAGGATTCAGGCAGTTGACCGCCTTGGAAAGTATCTTTGCGCAGGTAGTCTTGCCGGTTCCACGCGAACCTGTGAAGAGATATGCGTGATGCACTCGCCCGAGCTTGAGCTCGTTGCGCAGGGTATCGGTCACATGATCCTGACCTGCCACATCCTCAAATGTCGCAGGGCGATATTTTCGATATAAAACCTGATACATACACTCACTCCCTCTTACCTGATGCGCAAAGCCTAAATCACTTTTTGCAGCGGTATATATACAAAAAGCAAGCCGCAGCCACTATGGCTGATCGGTACAGATAAGTGAACGACAGACTGACTGCATCGCATCTCCGAATCCGCTTAATGCTGCTCGTTCCCACGCCTGACATGATTCACAGCCGGAAATCGCACAGGGCCTGTCGCTCGCTTATCCACACCACTGTGCGGCTTGCGAGCTGATAGAGTATCGGCAGTTATCATACCGTAACGTGCCGACGCCCGATTTACAGAGATATTATATCACAGTGAATAGTCAAAAGCAAGTTTTAAGTCAAAAAACTTGAGTCCTGTTGTCATATGACATTATTTTACAAGATAGACAAAATATTTTTCTCTTTAGCGCTATAATTTATTGACATAGCATATAATAGGTTGTATACTTAATGTATCTCATTGGTAAAGGAGTAGAATTATGTTTTGTGAGAATTGCGGTAAAAACATCGGCGACGCTTCTGTATGCCCTTTCTGTAACTACGGAGCAGACCCGACACCTGTAGAGCCAACACCCCCTGCATATACCCCGACACCTGTAGAGCAGGCCACCCCTGCATATAATCCGACCCCTGCGGAACCGGCAGCGCCCACCTATACGCCCGCATCCAACGACGCTCCGACTCCTCCTGCATATCAGAGCAGCTACCCTTATCAGCAGCAGATGCCTGACAGACCTGCTCCGCAGCCCTACCCTCTCGGTTCTTCCATACCCACACCCACTGATACCCCTAAGAAGAGCAAAAAGAAGATCCTGATCCCCGTCATCATCGGTATAGTAGTCCTGCTCATCGGCGGCGGAGTAGCGGCATTCTTCCTGACTGCTCCTATGCGCAGCTATAATCACGCTATGGGTCTTAAAGAAGAAGGCAACTACGACGAGGCTATCACAGAGTTCACCGAGCTTGGCGATTACAGCGACAGCGCCGACCAGATCACCGACTGTAAGTATCTTAAGGCTAAAAAGATGCTCAGCGATAAGAAGTTCGAAGACGCTATCAAGGCTTTTGAAAAGCTCGGCAGCTATAAAGACTCCAAAGATCAGATCACAGCTGCTAACTACGGCATAGCGCAAAAGCTCCTGGATGACGGTGAGTACAAAGACGCTAAGAGCGCGTTCAACGCACTGGGCGACTATAAGGACAGCGCTGACAAGATCAAATACTGCGACTATATGATTGCTAAGGATATGATCACCTCAGATCCCTCCACAGCTATCTCAGCATTTGAAAAGCTCGGCACAGACTATGAAGACTGCGCTCAGCTCATCAAGGACGCTAAGATGAGCTACTGTAAGAAGAACAAGAACAACTATAACACCACCACCTACAAGTATCTGACAGAACTTGTCAAGGCTAAATACACAGGTGCGGCAGCCCTCTATAAGGAACTGTACACATGGCGCCTGACCAAGGTTTTCTGGAACACTGACAACACCAACAACCTCATCAGCTCCAAGAAGACCACCATATCCAACAAAAACGACATCGTTCTGCACTTCTCGCTCGAGGGCGGCAAGCCCAACGAAAGCGTTCTGGTATACTACACACTGGTATGGACCAGCGGTAAGGTCGAGCGCGACCACTATGATAAGCCCAGCCGCAACTACACCCTGACCCTCAAGACCGACGGCACCGGCACCATCAAGGTAGCCCTCTTCACCAGCACAAAGCAAAAGCTCGGAACCTACTCCATCAAGGTAACCAACTAAATCAACACAGCTTAAGAGGCCGGCTCTGATTGAGCCGGCCTCGATTTGTATTATATCTATTTGATGTAACAAAGTTACTGTTATATATATTCAATGTCATTCCAACACTTTTTATTTGTCATTCTGAGCGAAGTGAAGAATCCTATAGTGCCCTTTATATGATAAAAAACCTGATAGGCGCAATCGAGCATATAGCTCAGCACTTTAAGATTCTTCGTCGCTTTGCTCAGGATGACAATGCTGCAATACTGACAAATATGGATTTATATAGTATTTGATCTTATACTTCTATAATGCCATCTAACCAAAAATATACTCGGCAAGAAAACTGCCGTCATGATTAAGATACAACTCTTTTATCTTTATGTCAGCATCTATATATGTTTCATAGGTATCGCCGAGTTTTTCGTATTCAGCCTCGTGTTCCTTGAAGAACTTTTCATTCTCTTTCTTTATCAAAGATACAGAGTCTTTATCCAGTGTTTTTTTATAACGGTGCTCTGATACAAGAGTATTCCCTTCCGGATAGGTAGTTGTATCATATATTCCATCATAAGTTTCCAATATCATTCTGTCTTTCGCTTTGCTGTTTTCCCAATAATCCAACAAGGACGAATACTTTTTCTTTGTACTGATACTCTTCTGTTCGGGTATTTCCGTTTGACCCATAGCAGTACTATCAGGATTCTTCGTATACGGAACAGTCACGATATAAGGTGTCGTGATAACTCCGTTTATGACCTGACCGTCAGAGAGCATTATTTCATATTTATCACTCCTGATCTCTGCGATATTGTCTGATTTTTTGAAGGTCAATTCGATATACATGCTTTGGTTAGGCGTCAGCGTAGCGATCCGCGAGGCTTTATTCCAAGAATTGTATGCACGGAGGATATCGCCGTTGACATCTATCTCGATGATTGAAATATAATGAAATTCTACAGAGTCGTCTGTATTGTTACTGATCTTGTATTTAACAACGTAGAATCCATCTGACAAGCCGCTATTTACTTCATGGCTTAAAACAGCGATCTCATCTTTGTGATAAACATTATCTGCGGATACATTTTCAGACGATGTACTGCAAGAACACAGCACTATCATCAACATAACCACTATAAACGGGATCGGTCTTTTCATAATTGTTATCACCTTTTTATTCATTTTATCTCCTATTCATTTATTAGGCTCTTCCTGAATAATCAATACGGTCGCCTTGGAATCCACCCTCTCCCCACTGCTTCAATGATACAAAAAAGCGACACCAAAAGGTATCGCTTTTTGCATTACATGGTGGGAGAGGGTGGATTCGAACCACCGAAGTCACTGACAACAGATTTACAGTCTGCCCCCTTTGGCCACTCGGGAACTCTCCCATACATTATGGAGCTGGTGGACGGACTCGAACCCCCGACCTGCTGATTACAAATCAGCTGCTCTACCAACTGAGCTACACCAGCACTTTTTCGTGCTAAGATATAATATCATACACAGGGTATTTTGTCAACAGTTTTTCTCAAAATCCCTGCTAATTTCATATTGCGAAGGTAACGGATAATACTAACATTTGACGTAATATGAGGTGATGATATGGAAGCGATACGGTGCCACAGCAGCGCTGAGCGAAAGCTGTGGTTCTTATACAGCATGAATGTGATCGACTGGATATGCACAGTGGTACTGCTGAGGAACAGAGGCTTTATCGAGGCTAATCCTATAGCCGCTGCATTCATAGGAGATATGTCTGCAGGCTTTCTAATCAAGTGCGCCATACCGCTCGCGCTGATAGGTATTATCCTCAAGCTTTGCGCCGACAGCTCAGTCAACTTGCCGCGCGGTGTGGACAGATGGCTGTCGTTCGGGATCGCTCTGTATCTGTTCATAATCACCGATCACATCGTGAATTTTGTCATCCTGTTTTTGGGGGTGGGGACTTGATATGTACCCTCAAACCGTGTATAATATAGTAGCCGTATTCAACTGACGGCATACCATCCGCCCGTGGCGCAGCTGGATAACGCAACGGATTCCGATTCCGGAGAACGGGAGTTCAAATCTCTTCGGGCGGACCATAAAAGCAAATCGTAGATTATTTCTACGGTTTGCTTTTTTACTAAAAAGTTCGACCGAAGATATTTGAAGGCGACTATTCCAAGGTTTATCGCGCGGACTGTATAAATAGAAAAAGGCAGGTATATAACCCACCTTTTATCAAATCCTTATCGTCAGTATATTCAGGTCAAGGGTGTTCAGATAATCCACCGACTTGGCGCAACTGTATATCTTTTTTATCCCCGTGTCGGGTTCGCTGTTATCCTCGATATTCTCCCCTGCCCACTCGGTCGGATCGAACAGCCTGCAGTTATCACGGAAGCGTATCGTCCAGCCGTCGTCGTTGCGAATCAGTCTTAGGTCTATGCTATGCTTCTTTTTATCGCTGAAGCCATAGCGGATTATGTTATCACAGGTCTCTTCTACGAACATCCTCAGCGTTTGAGCGGTGCTGTCATCGGCTCCCTGCCGCACACAGAATTCTCCGATCGCAGCGGAAATCTCCGGCACATCCGAAGCGCCGCTGACAGAAGCCTCATACAGCTTATCCTCCGGCGCTCCGAAAGGCTCCTTGAGGAACAGATAGTCAGACAGCTTGATGGGCAATCCTCGCTTACGCACAGCTGCACTGATAATTATGACCGTGAAGGTCAGCCCCTCGCTGAACAGATACGACAGCCACACAGCGTTAGTGCCGAGCACGCCAGCCAGTGCCAGCGCAGGCAGGATAGCGAACAGCATATTCTGCAAGAAGCAGAACAGGTTAGCAGTTATCATTCGCCTCATGCCCTGAGAGTAGTTGACAAATGCGTTGTTTATACCACTGAGTATCAGGCTGATCGAATACATCCTGATACCGGTCGCCGAGAGTTCGATCCTGTCCTGCGACATATCCGAACCGAATATCGAAGCTATTGGATGCGCAAACACGAACAATACTACAGTCAGCACTCCGCCGACCACCAGCACAACCTTGAGTGTTATGCTGACCAACGAATGAGCTGCACTGCGATCCTGTTCGCCAAGTATCATACCTGCCAGCATAGCGCAGGTCATGCCTATTCCTATCATCACCGCTGATGTAAAGGTCACCAGCGTGCTCAACACGCCTAATGCAGCCACAGCAACGGTAGCCTGAGCCGTAGACGCCATGATGTGGTTCATGACGGTGTTTCGCACCATAACCGACGCCGATCCCACAGCGGATGACGATCCTGTACCTAGTATATCAAGTATATCCTTTGTCCTGAGGTCGCGCAGCGAGAACCGGAAGATGATATTCTTCTTAGTGAAATGCAGCAGCATTATCACCAGCGCGACAAAGTAGCTGATCGAAGTTGTTAGTCCCATGCCGAACATACCCAGCTTGAACACAAATACGTTCAGCAGATCGCCTGCGATATCCAGTACTGTCATCACAGCTACAGCTACGATAACACGGTTGGCGTCGCCGTCGAGCCTCATCAAAGAGTTGAACTCGAACAGTAACAGAACGCTGGGGATAGAGAACACCATGCCCAGCATATAGTCGGACGATAGTTTTAGAACAGCATCATTCTTAGCTCCCAGAAATACCCCGATCTGATCACGTAACAACAGTATTCCGATAATCAGTATCGCTGATATCACTATGGTCATCAGCATACACATCGAGAAGGCTCTGCGAGCTCTGCGCACCTTGCCTGCGCCCAGATGCTGAGCGCATATGACCTGAGCGCCCGTGGTGAGTATACCGCTGAACGCCGTAGTCAGATTTACCAGAGGGGTCACCAGACTATACGAAGCCATACTGTCGTCGCCCAGATAACGGCCGATCACTATTCCGTCTATCACTATACCCAGCATAGCCGCTATCGCCGCGGCAATTATGCTGACTACAGATGTGCGGAACAGCTTGCTTATTATCCTGCCGTTCTGTGTCATGGCTGACCCTCCTCTCGTGTGTTATCGGCAAAGAGTATTGTACCCCATTTATCCGGGATTTGTCAATTATTATCACCCATATTTCCGTTAGGTACAGCGGTATATCGACCAACCTCAGCAGAAAATTTATACTAATGATAATATGCCTATTGTAGTCCACCGATGATTATGTTATAATAACTGTATATAGCGGTCGCTCTACATTGAGCGCACATTATATTGAACAGGAGTGGATGTATCTTGCAATGGTACGTTAAGCTGACAGACAGGTTGAAACCTGTCTGTGACAAGCTCGCCGGGCTGTGGATATCGGTTGACAGACTTGTGGCGGCGCTGATAGCGTCGTTCATGATGTCGTATATTTATCAGATGCTGGTATACGGCAATTTCGGCGACAGAGATGCGTATTTCAACAAAGTCAATTTTGCCGCGTTTTTCCTGATAGCGGCTCTGATGTTCGCCGCGCTGGTCGCGCTGACGATCCTGCTCAAGACCCGGTATATCATACCGTGGGTGCTGATGGTGCTAACGGTCGCGGTCTCGGTGATATTCGCGCTCAACTTTGGAGGAGCTGGCAGCTATTCTCTGGACACTAACGCGATATTCTTCGCGCTGGGCATAGGCGTCGTCGATCTTGCGGTAGTGCTGTGGGTGACACGGTCGGACAAGCTCGGCATAGCCTGCATCAGTCTCAGCCGCAGAGTAGCGCTGATCGCGGCAGGTGTGCTGTTCATAGTGACCACCGTGATCTTCGGTTATCTGACATCTCTGAAATATCGCAACTATATCAACTTCACATTCGACTTCGGTATATTTGCCCAGATGTATGAGGGCATGGCGCGCACCGGAGCTCCGGTGACCACCGTAGAGCGCTCACATATGCTGTCGCACTTCGGCGTACACTTCTCACCGATATTCTATCTGTTCCTGCCGGGTTACTTAATCTTCCGCTCACCGATATATCTGTTCTATATCCAGGCGGCGGCTGTCGCGGCAGGCATATTCGCCGTATATCTCATTGCAGGTAAGCTCGGACTGTCAGGCAAGATGACCTTAGCCCTGGAACTGCTGTATGCCTTTTATCCCTGCCTGTTGGGCGGCACGTTCTATGACTTCCATGAGAACAAGTTCCTGACCTCGATCATCCTGTTCCTGTTCTACTTTATCATCAGCAAGCGCACGGTGTGGACGTTCGTCTTTTCACTGCTGCTGCTGTCGGTCAAAGAGGACGCCGCGATTTACCTGATGGTCATCGCGCTGTTTGTGATGATCAACCGCAAAGAGATCGTCAAGGGCGTATGCATGCTGCTGATGGCGACAGTATACTTCATCATAGCTTCTCAGATAGTAGCCGCAGTAGGCGACGGAGTAATGATCTCGCGACTGGACGATTATTTTGTCAACGGAGAACAGAGCTTCGGCGCGGTGTTCAAGTCGCTGTTCTTCAACATAGGACATATGCTGAAGAATTCCTTTACAGCCGATAAGATACCGTTCCTTATCTGGCTGCTGGCTCCTGTGGCGTTCACCCCTCTGCTGACCAAGAAGGGATCCGCTCTGATACTTCTGCTGCCTGTGCTGCCGATCAACATCATGCAGAGCTGGCCGTATCAGTATGATATCAGCTACCAGTATACCTACGGTATAGGAGCTCTGGTCATCATGAGCGCTATACTTGTGATAGCTCAGCTCAAAGGCCGCAAGCGTCACGTGGTTACTCTGATGGCTCTGTGCTTGAGTATGGTATCATTCTTGCTGTTGGTATCGCCTAAGATGAATTATGTACTGTACTGGAATTCTGCCAGAGGCGATACATGCGCTCAGGCGGACGAGCTGATCGAGACCGTCCCCACCGACGCGAGCGTGACGACCGATCACTCTCTGATGCCGCACCTTTATAAGGTCGAGCGGCTGTACTCGATACCGGAACAGCACTCAGCCGACCGAAATGTATTTGAAACTCCGCTGCAGACGGATTACTTTGTAGTCAATACCGGCGATCCCACCAACCGCGCAACCATGCTGGATATGATGGGTGACAGCTACGATCTGGTCGGTCAGGCGGCGTTCGTAGAAGTATATAAACACAAGTGAGGATATGTGATATGAAAAGATTAACAGCCATTATACTGGCTATCATGATTATGCTCGCGTTATGCTCGATGTCTGCCTGTTCACAGCAGCAGGATCCCGAGCCTACACAGGCACCCACCGAGCCTGAGCCTCAGCCTCATACCGTAGCTCCCGACACAGACACAAATGAGCCCGAATGGGCCGGCATCGACAGGACTTTGATCCTGGAGAACAGCGAATACACCTATGCCGAGGGCAGCGACTTTTTATGCTTTGCTCTGACCGGTACAAGCGATTCTGACGCAAAGCTCGTATTCAAATTCACCGACGAGGTCGCCGAGATGCTCAAGGACGAGGGCAAGGACACCGAGTGTTACATCACCATGGACGGCAAAAAGATCGGTGACGCCGAGATACGGTCGGACGGCACGGTGACCCTGAAAGGTAATTTCACCTATATCAAGCTCTGTGAGATAGCTAACGAGATCCGCGGTATCGTGGTCTGATAATACCCGTTAAGAAGCCGGCTCTGTCATGAGCCGGCTTTTTCTTTGCTGTCATTCCGGGGAGCAAAGCGACCGTGGAAATCCCCACAAAATAACACTGTCATTCTGAACGCTTTTTACTGTCATTCTGGACGAAGTGAAGAATCTTATAAGCCTTACCCTCAGTGGGAAGGCTAAATCTATCCGAGCGAAGCGACCAACCTACATCATTCACCCCATATTATCTTTCCCAGTTGATTATTCTCCCTGACCATGCTATACTGTTATCATAAAACACCAGCGAGGTACTGTATGAACGATTACATTATCCGATCCGCGACTGTCGACGACGCTCCGACTCTGCTGAAAATCTACTCATACTATGTTGAGAACACCGGAGTAACCTTCGAGTATGAACCGCCAACTCTCGATGAGTTCCGCTCCAGGATCGCCTCTACCCTGCCCAAATATCCCTATCTGTGCATCCTGCGCGGTGACGAGATACTCGGCTTTGCGTTCGCTCACGCTTTTCGAGAACGCCCGGCGTATGACTACTCGGTAGAAACTACCATCTATATCCGCCACGATGTACGTGGAGAGGGCTACGGCAGAGCCGTATACACAACTCTGGAAGAAGCTCTGCGAAAGATGAACGTCACCAACCTGTACGCTTGCGTAGGCTACGCGGATCAGGAAGACGAATATCTCACCAACGCCAGCCCGAGATTCCATGAGCGCATGGGATATCGCACGGTAGGCAAGTTCTATAACTGCGGATATAAGTTCGGCCGCTGGTACAGTATGATATGGATGGAGAAGATCATCGGCGAATTCGCCCCCGATCCCGAACCGATAATCCCCTATCCGGCTGTAACCAACTGAGGAGGATCATATGGCACGTATACTGATGTATAATATCGAGTCCAAAAAAGCCGCGCAGATGAAGCTGCTGTTCAGCCGACTGGGGCTGGATTATCGTACAGTCGAGCCCGACGAGTTCGCTTATCCGCTCAAGGTACTGCTGGATCTTGGTGAAAGCGAGCCTAAGGTCGGCGACTGCGATTTCGATGAAGAGATGCTCTATCTCGATGATATCAACGGCGATATGCTGAACATCCTGTTGTATCAGCTGCGCAAGGATGGTCTGAGCGTCGCGCTGAAAGCTGTCAGGACCGATTCCAACATCGAGTTCAGCTCATATGAGCTGTATACCGAGCTGAGCGCCGAGCGCGAAGCGATCGCCAATAACACGACTGCTCATCAGCAGTAATACAACTTTTAGCATACACACGCCCTTCCTTCTCCGGGAGGGCTTTTTACGTGTCATTCTGAACGCTTTTTACTGTCATTCTGAACGAAGTGAAGAATCTTACAGTGCATTTTATCCGATCAGATAAAACCTGACAGGCGCAATCAAACATAGGACTCAACGTTTTAAGATCCTTCGATTCCGCGTGACACAAGTGTCTCACTCCACTCAGGATGACAAACAAGGGATTCGGGAGGGCCTCTGTGCCTTCCCGTTACTCTTATGTCATTCCGAGGGAGCAAAGCAACCGTGGGAATCCCACAAAATAACACTGTCATTCTGAATGCTTTTATTGTCATTCCGAACGCTTTTTACTGTCATTCTGAACGAAGTGAAGAATCTTTTAAGCCTTCCCCCAAGGGGAAGGCTTAATCTGTCCGAGTGAAGCGACCAACCGACACCATCACCATTCACTATTCATCATTCACCGTTCTCCCAAAAACATAGGGACAGGCAAAATGCCTGTCCCTTGCTTTATTGGAGAATTAAGTTTTACGTTCTATAGCGTGCGTAAAGCTAAATAATTGTTTATTATTTCCACTTAGTGGTGAAATAATTACTGTTATTAACCCAAGCTGAGAAAGCCAGTGTCTTACTTGCGTCGATAGTGATATCACCTGTACGGTTCCAACAAGTATCCCAGTTACCGGAAGTAGAGCCGGTAGGCATTCTCAGTATCACAATGTTCTCATAGTCCTTGGCGTTAGCAAAAGTAACATTGGAACCGGAAACAGTACCCTTTATCCATGTTCCTTCGTGACCGTTACCCCAAGCCCATACGAACCAAACAGGATTTCCGTCAGCAGCTTCGCCCGCCTCAAATAACAGGTCTTTGCTGGGAGCCTGTGTAGGAGCCTGTGTGGGAGCAGCTGTCGGAGCTGCTGTAGGAGCGGCTGTCGGAGCGGCTGTGGGAGCCTGTGTAGGTGTCTCTGTAGCAGCAGGTGTAACCAGGTTCGCATAGATCACATGCTCGTGCCAGTCGTCGCCGCCGTTGCCGTCAGGACGGAAGTATATGGTATATGTTCCGGCTGCATTAACAACATAGTTGTTGTTTTCGGGATACCATGTGATTATAGTGCTGCCATCCTTAGAGGATACGACCTTGATCTCATCGTTTACTGTCAGATCCAGAGTGATCATGTACTCGTTTTCTGTGCTCTCAGTATTCTTAGTGAGTGCGTACGTAGTGTCGAGGTTCCAATCACATATTGAACCAATCAGATAATAGCTGATAGGAGCCTCTGTAGGAGCAGCTGTGGGAGCCTCTGTGGGAGCCTCTGTCGGGGCTGCTGTAGGAGCAGCTGTGGGAGCTTCTGTAGGAGCAGCGGCTGTCTGATCGGGAACATCAAATCCGGGTTTACTGATATTTCCTCCTGTCCAATCTCTGCTGCCTGAAGCGATCACATCGCCGTCTACCTTCTTAAAGCTGTATGTGCAGCTGAAGGGCAGGTAAGTAGGATCTCCGTCAGCGAGTTCTGCTACAGTAACAACTCTTAAGAATGGAACTGTCTCTGCGTCAGCAGGTCCTGTCAGTCTCAGTACGATGAGTGTCTCATTAGAGGTGAAGTCGATCGTACCGCCGTTCTTTCCGGAAAGCGTCTCGTTGATCCTGATCTCTCCGATGCTGATATTTCCGTCGTTTACACTTTCAGCATATTCATCATCGCTGGGATCTAAGGTCTGATAATTTGCTACGACGAAAGGATAATCTGCAGATACAAAATCATATGTATCTTCATCATAGAAAACTGAACAGTTCAGTGAAGAAAACTTCTGTGCAACAGTCATA
>Ga0310696_10004918_pt1 | contig 16270 bp, 13 predicted proteins | sample AusTroGonzalo_MG_4_FD_203885 | JGI IMG/M metagenome (GOLD analysis project Ga0310696, IMG submission 203885) | Bovine rumen microbial communities from tropical cattle in Woodstock, Queensland, Australia - Gonzalo_02 (v2) (version 2) | ecosystem: Host-associated > Mammals > Digestive system >...
AATATGATATATCACCGTCCCCACTCGCTTGGCGTGAACATTGCCTTTATCATCCTCCCAACGGTATTGCAAGACGAACAGAATTTCAGCGGGGTCATAGCCGTCAAATTCGGTGGTGCGGGTAGTGGTTCCCTTCACCAATTTACCTGTATTGGGAATATTGGCTTTATAATTGAGCACCAATGCTTTAGGCCGTTTCGTAAAAGGGATGCCCCAGTCTATGAAAGCGAAAGGGTCGCTGACACCTGTTACGGGTTCCAACATTTTGCCCCAATAGATGGAGCCTGCCGCCAAAACCTTGATATTCACCATTCCAGCCACCTTGCAGGCAGCAATTTGGGTGGCAAGTTTGGCACATTTTCCCGTCGGGCCTTTGTCGGGCGTCACATTGTTGCTGGTTTTCACCACGCCCATCACCTTGGCGAAGGCGTTTGAAGTAGCCCAAATTGTGTTTTTATAGTCGTAGACATCATTGCTATAAACCGTGTCCGTCGGGCCAATGACATACAGGATTTTCTCCTGACCGCCAATGATTTGCGATTCGGTGACATAACGCACGGACCACTGCTCAAAGTCACCGAAAGGCACCTTCTCGTAGCGTTGTGCAGAGACCGTCAAACAGGCCAAAAGGCATAATATGGTCACTTGAATTTTCGCCATAGTGTGTCTACTAATTTGTGGGGCAATAGGGCAATCAGCGGCGGCAAATAAATATTCATGAAGCCAGGTTTCACGACCCTTTTCTTGCGTATCATTCCGCTCAATGCCTTTCGCACCAACCATTTCGGAGTACCAATCAGTCCAATTTTCACGCCAAGTTTCAACAGACTGGGTTTCAACCTATAAAGCGGTGTGGCGATGGCTGCAGGACAGACCGTCGTGACCCCTACGCCGTAGGGCCGCATCTCGAAATAGAGCGACTTACCGAAGCTTTTCAGATAGGTTTTCGTCGCGGAATAGATGGTGATTCCTGGACATGGAAGCTTGGCCGCCATCGACGACATATTAATAAGGTAGCCGTAGCCGCGCCGTTTCATCTCCTCGCCGAAAAGGATGCAAAGCCGTGTCGGGGTGAAGATATGTAAACGCATCATTGTCAAGGTTTTGGCTTCATTTTCCGTGGTCAACTCCTCGAAGAAGAACATGCCTGCATTGTTGATAAGGATGTCGATTTGCAGGTTTTCTGCTTGACAAAAAGACAACAACTCCTCGGCGGCAGTTTCGGTGGCCAAATCCTGATAATGCGACATCACTTGGATGTCGCGGCCTTGCTTCAAGGTTTCGGCAGCCTGTACCAACTCTTCCCTTTGATTGCTGACTAACAACAAGTTGCAACCAATTTCAGCCAACTGCTTAGCATACTCCAAGCCCATCCCCGAGCTGCCGCCCGTGATGAGCGCCCAAGGCCGATGCCCGTGCGCCTCCTGAAACCGTTTGAACCATTTTCTTGTATTCATATTCTTAGAATCACAAAACTCCCAAAACCCTCAAAACCTTACTTTGAACGTAGCGGCTTCACAACCGTGAGCCGCCGGAAAACGGGCCGGTTGGCCGTTTTCCATCCTCCACAAAAAGTTTTGTACGTTTTGCAGGTTTTGTGACAACTCATAGGTTTTTCTCCGCTTTTTTGATTTCTTTTTGAATTTCCTTAGGCAGATCCTCATCGACGCAATGGTGGCATTTCATCTCCAAGGTATACATGCGCCCAATGCAATAATTGGAATGTTTGCACTCGCTACGTGTCACTTCGCCGCTGTGCAGTTTGTTGATGAAGTCCGTGTCGTTGATGAGGGCGCGCGCCATCTGCATGGCCACGAAACCCGCATCAAGCACCTCTTCCATCTTCTCGCGTGAAATGAGGCCGCCTACATATATTAACGGCATTTTCAGGTTCTTGCGGAACACCTTGGCATCCTCCAAGAAATAGCCTTCGCTGAAAGGCACCGTGGGTATCATTTTGCGGCCAAACAAGGCCAGTCCGGCCTTAAGCCACCAAAACTTCTTCGGGTCCATATAATAGCGCATGGTCTTGAGCGGCATCGCGCCACGCATCACCTCCATCGGAGCCTTGCTGACGAAGCCTGCTGTCAACACAAGCGCATGAACGCCAAGACGTTCCAGCTCCTTGGCCACAATGAGGCATTCCTCTTTGTCCATGCCCTTGCTGAAGCCATCGTACATGTTCACCTTGACCACCACGGCCATGTCCTTGCCTGCTGCACGCATCACCTCCTCAATGACGAGTTTCATGAAACGCATCCGGTTTTGGAGACTGCCACCGAAATCATCGTTGCGATGGTTGGTGTAAGGCGACAAAAACTGGCTGATGAGATAACCGTGACCCGCATGGATTTCCACGCAGTCGAAGCCCGCCTTGCGCGCCAAGTCGACGGCCCTGCCGAAGTCCAAGACGAGCGAAAAGATTTCATCCTTCCTGAGCTTTCTGACGAAGGTCGGCGAATAAAGGTTGAACCCTCCCGAAGCCCCAACGGGCATACAGCTACAGGTGGAGCGGTGCGTCATGTTGCCGCAATGCCCCAGTTGGATGGAGGCCTTGGCGCCATAACTGTGGATGGCATCAGTGAGGTGCTTCAAGGAGGACACAATCTCCTCGCGCATCCAGAGTTGGCCGTTGAAGGACAGTCCCGACTGGCTAACGGCAGCGTATGCCACCGTCGTCATGCCGACACCGCCACGCGCCACTGCCACGTGATAGTTGTACAAATCGTCAGATGGACGGTTGCCATAGGCCATATTCTCAAAAGCTGCCGAGCGTATCACCCTATTACGCAAGGTGATAGGTCCGATTTCGCAAGGCGTGAAGATAGGTGAATTTTCCATGACTCAATAGATAAAAGGTATGATTCTCTTGACTTTTTTCGTGTCCAACTCTTTGCCGAACTCCAATTTATACTTGTCGTAGATGCGAGCCGCGCGCGGACAAAGATTGGCGAACGTCCACAAAACAAACACCGCACCTGCCCACGACCACGTAAGTATCGCAAAGCCAACCCATTCCACGAACTCGCCGAAATAGTTGGCCGAAGTCACATAGTTGAACATCCCGCCTTTCGGGAGGTAATGCTGCGTTTCACCGTCCTTGCGCAGGTTGCGAATGATGTCGTCGGACTGGATGTTGATGTACATCCCGATGATGAAAATCAGGAAACCGATGATGAATCTCGGATCGGTGAGCCAATCGGCAGGATAATAGTCATCGGGCGAGAGGTAGAAAATCCAACCACCTTGCATCATCGCGTTCAACACATTGAATGTCACGCCCATAACGACAATCGAAAGCGGCATGACACTATCCCCTCGCATTCGGAACGGGAACACAAAAGAACGCTGGATGTAGTGCAACTCGAACAAAAACAAAAAGGCCAAGCGAACCAAGTCGCCACGTCGGTCGGAGAAAAGCCAAAGCAGCAGCATGGCGAAAAACACAGGTGATTCCATGATCACCCAACCCAGTTTGTTGTTGATGGCAGGACCCCATTTGCGGTCGTAAAACTTGCCGTAGCCAGCATCCACAAAAAAGAGGCTCACGAACACCACAACGGCGACGCAGGCCATGACAATCAAGAAGATATTGAATTGATGTATACCCATTTTGCTTCAAATAAAGTGTCAAAAATAGGGAAAAATCCTTTTACGAGCTCCATTTTTCACTCAAAGGACAAAAAAAACCATACGATTTGTGGCCGTCTTCCATTGGCAATACAAAAAGATTTGCGTAATTTTGCCCCAAAATTCAAAGCACTTAAATCATGAATGCAAACTGGATTCTCATCATCGTCATTGGTGTAGTTGGAATGCTCGTCCAATGGAAGCTAAAAAGCGTATTCGCAAAATATTCAAAGGTGCTCTCGCCTGGTGGCCTTACGGGAGCACAAATCGCGCAGAAAATGCTAAACGACAACGGCATTTATGACGTTTCGGTGACCTGCATCAAAGGCCAACTCACCGACCACTACGACCCTACGAAGAAGACCGTCAACTTGAGCGAAGATGTCTACAAGCTCAACAGCGTTTCGGCAGCGGCTGTGGCGGCTCACGAATGCGGTCACGCCGTACAACACAAGGTGGGCTACGCGCCTTTGAAGCTGCGTTCGGCCTTGGTGCCTGCCGTCAGCATCTCCTCCAAGCTCTCGATGATTGTCATCATCATCGGCCTATTGATTATCAACACCTTCCCTGCCCTGTTCTGGGTTGGCATCGCCATGTTTGCGATGGTGTTTTTGTTCAGCGTGGTCACCTTGCCCGTCGAGTTTAACGCCTCGCGTCGCGCCTTGGCCTGGTTGGAGTCGTCCAACTCGCTCAGCCAAACCGAACTCGCCCAAGCCAAAGAAGCCCTGACTTGGGCCGCCAGTACCTACGTGGTCGCCGCCCTATCGTCATTGGCCTCGCTGCTGTATTACATTGGTTTGGGGAATAGCCGGAGGTAAACCATTAGCACCCATGAAATCCAAACTTATCATCTTCCTCTGCCTTTTCGGGCTGACCTCATTCGCGCAAAACGTCCACATCCTGCCTACGCCGCAACAAGTGAAAATCACTGAGGGACAGTTCGTTTGGGACGAAAACGTCGTGCTAAACTATGACGCCTCCGATGCCGAAATCAGCCAAATCGTGACGATGTTGCGCAACGACCTCGACCAAATCTGCGGCAGAAAAGTGTCGTTTTCACGCAGCGTCATCAAAGGGAAACACTTCATCGAACTGCTGAAAACCGACCACCTCGGCGTGAAAGAGAACGAAGACCAAGCCTACAAGCTGACCATCAACGGCAGCTTCATCCGCATGGAGGCCACCACCTCGACGGGACTTTTCTACGCCACACAAAGCCTAAAGCAGCTGTATCGATACGCGACCTTGAAAAGCAACGGTGGCGAAATCATCCTGCCCTGCATGACCATCACTGACTGGCCCAACTTCAAGATTCGCGCCTGGCAAGACGACATCAGCCGAGGGCCTATCGTATCGATGGATTACTTGAAAGCTTTAATCCCACAACTCGCTGAATGCAAGCTCAATGCGTTCTCACTTTACACCGAGCACACTTTCAAGACCAAGTGCCATCCCGACCTCGCCCCTGCCGATGCCTTCACCGCCGATGAAATCAAGGAATTGGAGGACTTTTGCAAACCTTATCACATACAAATCATTGGCAATCAGCAATGTTTTGGGCATTTCGAGGAGATTTTGTGTAATCCGTTCTATAGTGATTTGGCCGACACGAAATGGAACCTCAACCCCGCCAAGGAAGAAACCTATAAATTCCTTGAAGACCATCTCCGCGAGGTTGCAAGAGCCTACAAGTCACCGTATTTCAACATCAACTGCGACGAGACCGAGAGCCTCGGTCAAGGCTATGCCAAAGCATACGTGGATTCCATTGGGGCGGAAACGGTTTATTACGAACACATTAACCGCGTCAATCGGATGCTCAAGCCGTTCCGCAAGCGTGTGATGATGTGGGGCGACATCGCCGACAAGCATCCGGAAATCATTGAAAATCTGGACAATGACCTTTTCCTTATCGCGTGGACCTATGAGGGGCAAGACGATTTCAACGGCTTCCTGAAACCATACGTGGAATCAGGGCACAGTTTTTTCATCGCGCCCGGCGTGAGCCTCTCCGAGCGGGTCTGGCCCAAGCATTACGAGTTCAAGAAGAACATCGCCAACCTTTGCCGCGACGGCTACAAAAACGGTGCCTTGGGTGTCATCAACACCTGCTGGGACGACTTCGGCGAGTCGCTGATTAACAGCGCATTATATGGATTGGCCTGGGGTGCAGAGATGAGTTGGAACGCCGTTTCGACAAACGACCGCCATACCAAAGCCAACTTTACCAACCACTTCTTCGGAAGCACTTTCGACACAATAATCAACTATCTTGACAGCATCTCCGAAATTTCCAAAATTGACGACATCGGTAAGTTTAGCGCATTGACCGAACATATCACTCCCTTTTATCCATCCCAAATCACTGATTCCACTAAGAAGGCCAACCAATTACTATATGAAAAACTGGATCGTTTAGAACGAATTGGATGGGCTACGTTCGAAAAAATCAAGAAAAACAAGGGCATGATAGACAATGCCATTTATTCGATTATGCGAATGAAATGGTGTACGCTTCGCAACATTGCACGCTGTCAATTTTACAAAACATACAATGATCCAACAGAGGAAAATGTTGATTTCAGTCAACACATGATAAATGGATTGTTGTGGCACCTTCATCAATTAAAGAAAGAATATGTCAAAGTGTGGAATATCGAAAGCCGTCCCTATTGGCTCGATGTCAACATGAAGAAATACGACGATATAGCACGCGAATTGCAACAAATTGAATATCTACCGTTTATCGAGGCCATTACCGACAAAAATGGTAATGCCGCCATCTCCCTGAAAACCGTTTATGGCGACAAGGAAATCCATTATACCATTGACGGAAAAGAAGTTACAGTTTGTGATTCCGTTTATCAAACCCCTATCATCCTCGAAAAACCTTGCCTTGTGAAAGCAGCCTGTTTCAATGAAGTTGGTGAAGTCGTGCGCAGCGAGCGCTATTTCTCCTACCACAAAGGCATGGGCAAGCTAAAGCGACTGAACAGCTTGGCGGGCAACTACCGTCCCGAATATTCCGGCGGCGGCGACGGTGCCCTGCTTGATGGCAACCTCGGTAGCGACAGCTACATGGACGGCCGTTGGCAAGGCTTTTATGGTCTCGATGCCGACCTTGAAATCGACTTCGGCAAAACACAGAAAATCAATGCACTGAACATCGGATTCTTGGTCAACGCCTACGACTGGATCCTGCGACCCAACACGGTGGAGGTGTACACCTCAAGCGATGGCAAGAACTATCACCTTGCCAAAACTTACACGATTGGCACCGAAATCACGGAGAAAGGCAACTTCATTTTCCGCGAGCGATTTGCAACTCCAAATCTCTCAACACGTTACCTACGCGTTGTAGTGAAAAATCCCGGCTTGATTCCAGAAGGCTTGCCTGGAGCGGGCTATGATTCTTGGATTTTCATGGATGAGATAATAGTGGAATGAAATGAATTCGGGGACGCACCGCATCAAAATCTGGTAGATCAAATGATACGTTCCTTCGCCTCTTTCCAATAAGCAAGCATCTCGTCAATCGACAGGTGCTGCACGCCCTTGCCGTTTTCGCGGGCTTTCTGCTCCACGTAGCCGAAGCGTTGGCGGAATTTCTTGTCGGTCTTTTCCAAGGCGTCGTCGGGGTTCACGTCGATGTAGATGCCGTAGGCGACGAGCGCGAAGAGCAAGTCGCCGTATTCCGCCTCGATATTCTCCTGATTGTCGGGCTTTTGCAGCTCGGCGAAAAGTTCGGCCTTCTCCTCCTCCACCTTCTGCCAGGCCTCGTCCGCATCGTGCCAGCGGAAGCCCACGCCGGCCGTTTTCTGGTGCATCCGATAGGCCTTCAGCAGTGAGGGTAGCCCCTCTGGCACGCCACCCAAAACGCTGCGGTTGTGCTCACGCTCTAATTTGATGCGTTCCCAGTTTTGTTCCACCTGCTCTGCGTTCTCAACCTTCTCACTTCCAAAGATATGCGGATGTCGGACGACCATCTTGTCGCAGATTCCGTTCAGCACGTCGGCCACATCGAAGGCACCCTTCTCCTGCCCGATTTTCGAGTAGAAAACAATGTGGAGCATGAGGTCGCCGAGTTCCTTCTTGATTTCGTTAAGGTCTTCATTCAGAATAGCTTGGCTCAGTTCGTAAGTCTCCTCAATGGTGAGGTGGCGTAAACTTTCGAGGGTTTGGGTGCTGTCCCAAGGGCAGCCTTCGCGGACACGGTCCATGATGTCCAATAAGCGCTTGAAGGCAATTAATCTTTCGTCCATGACATAGAAATAAAATGCAAAAATATGAATTTTGTTTCGGGATTGCCCCAAAGGGCAAGAAATCTTTCAAAAATCAATAATGTTTTTCGTATCTTTGCAGGTTAAATGGAAAGACAAAAACGCCATATCATCCTGGCCGTCGTTCTTACCTTATTATTAATGGGTAAGACAGCGGTAGCGCAATTGAGCAGCAAGAACTACGAGATTGAGGCCCGTGCACATTTTGGCTACCTGTATTTCCAAAACGACGAATTCCATTCAGCCTTGGGACGCTACAGCCGCTACGCGCCCGCTTTCGAGCTCTCACTGCACCGCAATACTTACGGCGAACACCGTTGGGAGGTACTCCACAATTACCCTTCCATCGGCCTCACCTTTTACTACTCGCCCTTGAGCTTCCGCAATGACAACATTTCCAAGGAATTAGGGCAAGCGTTTGCGTTGTATCCCTTCATCAATTTTCCCATCGTCCCGAACGAGCGCAGCAAGGTGACCTTCAAATTGGGCGTGGGCCTTGCCTACCTGACCAACAAATTCGAACCTAAAGACAGCGAAAACGTTCCCGAAGGCTCCTACCACAACTACGCCATCGGGTCACACATCAACGCGGCCATCAACCTCTCGTTTGAGTACCGGCAGCGCATCGTCAACCGCCTGACTTGGGTAACTTCGGCAGGCCTCACCCACTTCTCGAATGGCGCCACGAAGTCGCCCAACATGGGCATCAACATCTTTAGCGTGGCCACGGGACTGTCGTGGTGTCTGGCACCGCCTAAGGCCAACATCGACCTAAGGCTGAGACCCAGGAACTACCTCTTCGAATTCGATGGCAAGCGGCATTTCGTTACCGACTACCAATACACGATAGGCTACAAGGACGTCTCGCAACAATACGGCTCGAACAATTTCTACCTGGTGCACGACTTAGCTGCCAACTTCATGTTCCAACTCACTGAACGTGACCGACTTGGACTCGGCGTTGAGCTGGTTTGGGACAATTCCGACAAGGTGAAGCCACCCTACTACCAAGCCTTCCTCAAGCCCGCCGGACTGATTTCCTACGAGATGATGCTTGACCGCGTGAGCTTCATGTTCAACGTGGGCATCCGTAAAAACGCCCCAGGAAACCTCCAAGCCTTCCTTTTCTACCAAAAGGTCGGTTTGCGCTACTACATCTGGGAGGGGCTCTTCGCCTCGCTCTCATTCACCACCTACGACATCAAAGCCGACTTCATCAGTGTCGGCTTAGGATACCATATCCAACACAAATATTACCTACCACGCCATGAAAAGAAACCTCATCGTAGTCCTGTTTATCCTCGTTAGCCTGATGTCGGCCTCGTGCAGCAAGAGCGTGTTCTCCAACGGGGAACCCATCACCGAGTCCCGCCCTGTAGACCGGTTCAGAGCCATCAGCATGTATAACAACGTGAATGTCAACTTGGTGCACGACAGCCGTCCTCGTTTGGAGCTCACCTGCCCCGCCAACCTCATCGACAAAATCACAACCGAAACCATAGACGGAACTCTGGTCATCAAGAATAGAAACACCTTCAACTGGCTGCGCAGCACTGACTACAGCATCGACTTAACTGTCTACTACGACAGCATCTTCGAAATCAACTATGCCTCCATCGGCACCCTGCGCTGCATGGATTCCCTCACAGGCGTCAGGACGGCAACGACATTGCCTGGTTCGAGGGATACGACCTCTATCTCGACCTTTACCCTCAACATCAACGAAGGCTCTGGCGACATCGACATTGCCCTCCAATGCGGTGTGCTGAAAAACACCTTTGGCAACGGCACCTCGCACGTCATCCTGAGAGGCGAGGTAGGCTATTGCGAACACATCACGAGGAGCTACGGATTGATAGACGCCAGAGACCTGAACTCGAACATCACCGTGGTGGAGTCGCAATCGACCAATGACGTCTACGTTTGGGTGCAAACTGAGCTGATTGTTCAACTCTACAACATCGGCAATGTCTACTATAAAGGAACGCCCCACACCACCATCGAAGCCTGCACCAGCAATGGGCGACTGATTCCATTATAAAATATTTCCGGGAAACAGAATTTTGGTACAATTTTTGCATATTTTCAGACCGACGCAAATACATAAAATCGAACAATAAAAACCTTCAACACCATGAAAACGCTTAGGATATTACCAATCATCGCCTTAATTGCCTTCGCGAGCTGCTCGTCGAACAAGCAAGTGGCCCGCGACGACGTTTATTACTCGCCCTACGGCAGCCAAGGCGGACGCATGACCACCAGCAATGGTTCCTACGTCACCCCCACCATCAGCAGCAGTTCGGAATACAACTACCAAAGCTACTATTCCGACAGCAAGAACTACGCCAGCAACGCTGAACCCGTGTATCAGACCACCGAAACGGTGACCGACACGAACGGCGTGGTGTACACCACCACCGAGACCTACTACGATGCCGACTATGCAGCCCGCATCAAGCGGTTCGGCAACGAGTCGTCAAGCTCAAGAAGCTATTATGACGACTACTACACTGGCGGAGGCAACACATACTACGTCTACACCAACAGCTACGATCCCTTCTATTGGGACTACTATCCGAGCTTCTATGTCGGATGGAGCTACCGTCCTTACTGGAGCTGGGGTTGGAACTTTTATTGGGGCTATCCTTACTCCTACTGGGGCTGGAACCCTTACTGGGCCTACGGCTGGGGTTACTACGACTACTATTGGTATCGTCCCTACTATGCGCCGCATCACTACCACGACTGGCACGGCCATCCCGACGGACACCCTGGCGGTCATCCTGGCGGCGGCTTCAGCAACTATGTGGCCAGCGTTAGGCACGACAACTACGGCAACAACGGCTCGATGAGCTATCGTCAGCCCACCAACGAAGGACGCAGAAGCAGCAATAGCGGCAGCACTGGCGGCTCCTTGAGCGGCACCACCACCAGCCGTCCGACCGCAGGCAGCATGTCCAGCACAACGGAAAGAACCGGCTCAGCCAGCGCATCGGCTCGTCCGAGCACCAGCACAAGGCCCACGGCAGGCACTCAAGGCCGCACCGGCACCACAAGCCGCCCGACGGCAAGCTCACGCACCGGCAGCCAGACCGCATCACGCCAAGGCAGCGAAAGCACTCGTCAGACCTACACCTCGCCTACCACTACGCGCCAGTCGCGCTCTAGCTCAGAGTACGTCCGCCCGCAACAGAACTCCTCAAGGTCTTCCTCCTCTTCATCAACGAGTGTCAGCAGACCTTCGTCCAACTCGGGCAGCTACAACAGAAGCAGCTCGAACAGTAGCAGCAGCTACAACCGCAGCAGCAGCACGCCTTCGAGAAGCTCCTCGTCGAGCAGCAGCTACAGCGGCGGAAGCAGAAGCTCAAGCTCAGGAGGCGTCAGAAGCTCAGGGGGCGGCCATAGCAGTGGCGGCGGCCATTCAGGCGGCGGTGGTCGTTCAGGCGGTGGCGGAAGAAGATAAGATTTTCGGCAATCCGACGACATAATCAAGAAAAAGACTACCTTTGCAGCATAAAAGGTAGTCTTTTTTATTGCCATCCGCCATGAAGAGAATCATTATAACCATAACAGTGTGCTTCCTTATCGCAAGCACCTTCGCCCAAGGCAGCGACGACGCTTGCCTCTTTTCGCAGACCCATTATCAAGGCACGGCCAAAGCTCTGGGCATGGGCAACGCCCTCGGTGCTGTGGGCGGCGACATGACCTCCATTTGCATCAACCCGGCAGGCTTGGGGCTTTACCGCTGCAACGAACTCACCGCCACCGTCAGCCTGCTTGACAACCTAAGCCACTCCTCCTATTACGGCATGGACACCGATGCCAACCGTGTGCGCTTCACCCTGCCCAATGTCGGCTATGTCGGCACCAAGGAAAGGAGCAACTACCGTACACTGCGTTTCACCCAATTCGGCATCAGCCTGACACGCACCAACGACTTCAACTGCTACACCTACGCCGAAGGCATCAACCCAACGAGCTCGAAAATCGACAACTACCTCATGCAAATCGATGGCCTGTCGCCTATGGACTTGCAAAACGAATTTCCCTACACTATTTATCCTGCTTGGAGTACTTATCTCATTGATATATATGAAGATGAGATAGGTGAATACTACGGCAGCCCCGTGCCACAAGGAGGCATTCTGCAAAGTCAGGAGAACCTTTTCAAAGGCCGAGGCGAAGAATGGACTTTCTCAGGCAGTGCCAACCTCGCCGACCGTTTTTTCATTGGCATCAGCGCCGGTCTGAACCACATCAAGCGCGTCGGCACCCGCGAATTTGTGGAACAAATGCCCGATGACCACGCGGCAGGCACTGGCTTCAACAAATGGAGCTTTACGGAAAACCTCAGTTCCACGGGCTGGGGCGGCAATGTCAAAGTGGGTTTCATCTTCCACGCCAACCGATGGCTTCGCGTCGGTGCGGCGTTCCATTCGCCCACGCTCTACAGCTTCACCGAATCGTGGCAAACTGAGACCGAATCGCAAATCTACTGGATTACAAACAAATACATCAGCCCGGACTCGCATTACGAATACACCTTCATCAGCCCGCTGAAATGGATTGGTAGCCTAGCTTTCATCGTCAACGATAGGGGCCTCGTCAGCCTCGATGCAGAATACACCAACTTTGGCGCCGCGCGGTTCCGTGCCAGCGACTACGATTACGACCCTACCAATGCTGAAATCCAAAGCGTTTACGGCCGCACGCTCAACGTCCGCCTCGGCACCGAATGGCGCCTCAACCGCATCAGTCTCCGTGCTGGAGCTGGCTATTACGGCAGTCCGTTCGGGTTGGGCAAGGCCGAAGGAAGCATCAAAAAAGCCTCAGCGGGCATCAGCCTCCCCATTTCCGAACACACCACCTTCGATTTCGCTTACGAACTAACCTATAACAAAAACCACTTCGTCCTTTACGATGCAGGCGATTTGGGCATCGAGCCAATAACGCAAAAGCAATTCTTGAGCAAACTCGCCGCCACGCTAAAGGTAAGGTTCTAAACGAAGAAAGCTGCCCGAAAGCAGCTCTCCTATCCAATAAAACTTACACAACTCAAGCCTTGTATTGCTCGATAATTCCCTTGTCGACCAATATGCGTCCGCAGTACTCGCAGACGATGATTTTCTTGTGCGTGCAGATGTCGAGTTGGTGTTGTGGAGGGATACGGTTGAAGCAGCCACCGCAAGCCTCATCAAAAATGCCAACCACGGCCAAGCCGTTGCGGGCGTTTTTGCGGATACGCTTGTAGGCCACCAAAAGACGGTCTTCCACCAGTTTTTCGCATTCGGCAGAACGCTTCAGCAGTTGTTCTTCCTCGATCTCCGTGCCCTCAACCAATGAGCTCAGCTCATCTTTTTTATCTTTCAGCGAATTCTTCAACTCTTCCAGATGCTGTTGTGCCTCGTTCACCTTGGCATCGATGTCGTTGATTCTTGCTGTGGCCTCGCGGATTCTCTTCTCAGAAAGCTGGATATCAAGATTTTGGAACTCGATTTCCTTGGTCAGCGAGTCGTATTCACGGTTATTGCGGACATTGTTCTGCTGGTCTTCGTATTTCTTAACCAAAGCCTGGGTTTCCTTGATCTTAATCTTGTAGTCGGAAACTTCCTTCTGATTCTTCTTGCTGTCGGCCTTAAGGTTGACGATGCGCGTCTCCAAACCGGCAATTTCGTCCTCCAAGTCCTGGATTTCGAGCGGCAAGTTGCCACGATAAGCCCTAATCTCGTCCACCTTGGAGTCCACCTGTTGCAAGGTATAAAGCGCAACCAGTTTCTGCTCGACACTCACCTCAATCGGAACTTCAACAGGCTGTTCTTGAGGTGTTTCCTTCACTTCTGCTTTCGCCTCAGGTGCCGTTTCTTCAGCTTTCACCGCCTTTTTTTCGGCTTTCTTTGCTGTTTTCTTCTCCTCAACAGGTTCCTCAACGGGTTTTTCTTCCGCTTTTTTCGTGGATTTCTTGGCCGGTTTTTTAGGCTCTTCCGACACTACGGGAGCTTCTTCAACAGGCTTCTCCTCCACCTTCTTTGTGGATTTTTTGGCAGGCTTTTTTGGCTCTTCCGCCACGGCAGGTTCCTCAGCCACAGGCATTTCCTCCACTTTCTTTGTGGTCTTTTTCGCGGTCTTCTTGACCTCTTTCACCTCGGCATTTTCCTCCACCTCGGCGACTTCTGTATTCACTTTCTTTGCCATATTGTTGTTTTCTAATTCTTTACAAAATAATGCACCGAATTGGTGTTCGTTTCAGCGATAACGGCTGCAAAGGTAGGAAATTTTTTCCGAATTAGTTCACATATTAATTCTTTCGTGAATTGTTCGGTCTCAAAATGCCCGCCATCGACCAAAAGAATGTTGCCTTCAGGCACAAAAAAGTCGTGATATTTGATGTCGGCGGTGAGATAGGCATCGGCGCGATTCTTCAGCGCTTCACCCATAAACGGGCTTCCCGAGCCGCCACATAGTGCCACTGTCTGGATTTTGCGTCCCGTCAAAGCCGAATGCCGTAAACAGGGCGAGCCAATCGTAATGGCTACAAGACGCAGAAAATCAGCTTCTTGCATCGGAATCTCAAACTCTCCTATCATGCCGGCACCGCAAACTTCGGGCTCGGCAACGGAAGGCTGCAAGAAATGCAAGTTCTTCAAGCCCAAACGCTCAGCCAGCATACGGCTCACACCTAAGTAGCTGTTATCCAAGTTGGTATGCATGGAAATCATGGCAATATCGTGCTTGATGGCTTTCATCACTGCACGTTCGATGTAGGTTTGTGGAGTTAGATGTTTCAATCCCTTGAAAATCAAAGGATGATGGCTGATGATGAGGTCGCAGTTTTTGGTGACAGCCTCGTCCACAACTGCTTCAGTGATGTCCAAGCAGATCAAGGCTTTATGCGCCTCAGCGTTGAGGTCGCCCACCTGAAGGCCAGCATTGTCATAACTCTCTTGCCAATGCAACGGTGCAATCTCAGTGATGCAGTTTAGAATGTCTTTTACAAGCATATTTTCAAAATTTGGCTCAAAATTAGCAAAATTTATCTAATTTTGACCCCTACAATGAGAATTTTACTTCTTCCCATAGCGCTTTTATACCATATTGTGCTCAGTATCAGGCACAAACTCTATGATTGGCGCATACTGAAATCATGGCAGTTCGAATATCCCGTCATCGGGGTCGGTAACCTCAACCTCGGCGGGACGGGAAAAACACCCACGGTGGAATACCTTATTAATATCCTGCGTCCACATTACCGTGTGGCGACCCTCAGTCGAGGCTATGGACGCAAGACAAAAGGTTTCCAACGCGCTGACAGTCAAAGCACTTACGAGACTATCGGCGACGAGCCTCTGCAGTATTTCCGCAAGTTTCCTGACGTTAAAATCGGGGTAGACGAAGACCGCATCGAGGGCATGGAGAAACTGGTTTTTGGCAAAGACACGCCCGACGTTTATCTTTTGGACGATGCTTTCCAACACCGGAGAATCAAGGCGGGATTGAACCTCTTATTGACTGAATACCAGCATCTTTACTGCAACGATTTCCTGTTTCCAGCTGGTACTTTGCGCGACATCAAGTCCGCCGCCCGACGCACCCAAATCATCATTGTCAGCAAGTCACCAAAAACTATGGACGAGAGCGATAAACAACGGATTATCAATAAATTGATACCAAAAAAGCATCAGAAAGTATTTTTCTCCTATTTGGAGTATCAGCCGTTGCAGCCTTTGAACGAAGCAGCAAAACAAGTTTCCTTCGACAGCGCCGATTCCGTTTTGGCCTTCTGCGGCATTGCCAACCCAAAGCCCTTTGTCAAGGAGCTAAAAAACAGACATAAAACCATTGATTTTCTGCATTTTGGAGACCATCATGCCTATACGGAAAACGATGTAAAAACCATCCTGAAACGTTTTGAAAACCTTGCTGGCGGGAAGAAAATCATCGTCACCACCGAAAAAGATGCTGCGCGATTGACAAATTCTCCCTATCTTTGTCAGTTTGAAAAGGCGCCGCTCTACGCTTTTCCCGTCAGCGTGCGCTTCCATGAAGAAGAAAAGTTTAACGAAGAAATATTGAATTATGTACGACAAAATATCCACCATTGTTGAGTTTATCAACCAAAAAACCAACCACTTCCACCCTGAGATCGGCATTGTGCTTGGCTCAGGATTGGACGGACTGGCAAGTGCCATCAAGGTTGAGCATGTGATTTACTACTCGGATATGCCCCACTTCCCCGTCTCTACAGTGAAAGGACACAGTGGACAACTGTTGTTCGGCACCATTGCAGGTCGTCGCGTCATCGCCATGCGAGGCCGTTTCCACTACTACGAAGGCTATCCCATGAGCGAGGTTGTCTTACC
>Ga0310696_10004919_pt1 | contig 16267 bp, 9 predicted proteins | sample AusTroGonzalo_MG_4_FD_203885 | JGI IMG/M metagenome (GOLD analysis project Ga0310696, IMG submission 203885) | Bovine rumen microbial communities from tropical cattle in Woodstock, Queensland, Australia - Gonzalo_02 (v2) (version 2) | ecosystem: Host-associated > Mammals > Digestive system >...
GGTGAGCGTGCCGCTGTCGGGATTGTCAGGCGCGTAGCTGGAGGCGAAGGTGCTGTACGAAGGTGTGCCCGAGGGCATGAGGTAGCGTCCGCCCTCGACGCCGTTGACGTAGATGACGAAGCCGTCGTCGCAGGTGAAGTCGAGCGTGAAGACATCGCCCGAAGCAGGAGCCGCGCTGAGGTCAACGGTGGTGCGGAAATAGCTGGTGGGGCGCTTGTTGCTGGTGTTGCCGCCGTAATCGAGGAAGGTCTTGTAGCCGCGTCCGTTGCCGGTGTCGGTGACGAAATAGCCGAGCGGGGCGTTGCCCGTGGGCCAGCTGCCGTCGTTGTAGTCGGAGGCTTTCCACGAGGTGCCGTCGAGACTGCCCTGGTCGTAGTAGCGCCAGGCAGCGCCGCGGGCGATGAGCTCCCTGGTGACGGTGGACGACGAGCTGCTCCAGCCCTTGAAGACGTATCCCGCAGGGGCGTGGGCGCGTACCGTGACGGGGGCGAAGAGGCGGCCCGAGAAGCGGTTGGTGGGCACGGGAAGGCCGTTGACAGTGAGCCGTGCCTCGTCGATGTTGGCGGCGAGCGTGGCCGTGACGGTGGAGGTGCTGCTGAGCTTCATGCGGTTGTAGCCCTTCATGTAGTCGATGTTCTTCTTCTGGAAGCTGGCGCTGAGCTTGCCGATGAGGTCGTTGGCCGTGCTCCACGGGCTCTTCCGCTCGTACGACAGAGGCTCTTCGACGCGCGAGGCTATCTCGTTGATAATCTCGGCGCAGCGCGACGGTTCGAACACGCTGCCTGCAACGAGGCAGAAGGCATCGGTGAACTGACGGCGGAACTGGGCGTTCTGGAGCATATTGAGGAAAATGGTGACGACCTCGATCTCGGCCGTGAGCTGGCCGCTGAACTCGCCGCGCAGGGCATCGAAAGTGAATATGCGCTTGCTCTCGAAGGTGGTGAAGGGGTTGCCGACGCTGAACGAGCCGTCGAGGTCGAAGACGACGAAACGGAAACGCCCGTCGTCCGTGCGGGGGCGGAAGGCCTTGAGGTTGTTCTTCGGCCAGTCCCAGTTGCCGAGGTAGAACTCCAAGGCGATGTAGTTGATGAAGTTGTCGATATCGACGAGCTTCTTTATCTCCTCATAGACGGCATCGTCGGCGGCATCTTCCGCCAGACGGTACCAGCGGTCGAAGGCGTCCTTCGTGCCTGCCATCTGGATGTAGTTGCTGTCGGGCGAAATCTCGAACTGATCCTGCTCCTCGGCACTGAGGCCATAGTTGGCGTAGGCGAAATGCTTGTTGTTGGGCTCACGCATATTGATGAGACCGATGTAAGAGCCGTTAATGAAGTGCATGACGGGGACGTAGCCCTGACAGTCGGCATCGATGCCCGAGCGGGCGATGATTGCCTGCAGGGCGGCATCCCGGATGCGGCAGTCGCTGTCGTTGCCGCCGTTGCGCATCTGCACCGTCTTGTTCTTGTTGAAGGGTTTCTCGGCGAAGATGGCGTACTCGTAGTAGTTTTTATGGCCGTCGTATTGGCGGTCGGCCTTGAGCTTGAAGGAGTGATGTCCCCATCCGCGGCTCCATCCGCCGCAGGCCGAGAGGTTGACTTCCTGATTGATAGCCATCCGGCCGTCCTCGGTGATGAGCTCGAAGTTGACGGGACGATCCCAGTCCATGTTGAAGTTGCACTTGTCGTTCTGCCCGTTGCCGGCGCGGCCGTTGGGACCTCGCTCGAAGAGTCCGTACGCCTTGCTGTAGAGGTTGTCGTGAGCCGTGGTGACGGAGAGGACGGGGAGGGTGTACTCCTTGTCGCGATAGATATAGGAACGCGTGACGACGGGGCTGGGCAACATGCCGTCCTTGAAGAGGCGGAAGCGGTAGATGGTGGTAATCTTGATGTTGAGGATGCCCGTGCGGCTGGTCAGACCGTTTTCGAGCGTGGGCACGGAGCCGTCGGTGGTGTAGCGCAGGAGTGCGCCTTCAGGGATGGTGACACGGACGGTGAGGCTGCCCGCGAAGAGCTGCGAATCCTGCTGCACCTCGGGGGCGGGCAACTGCTCGTCGGCAAACACAGAGCCGTCGTTCGCGGCGCCAGGTGTGGGCGTGGAGGTGTAACGCCACTCGTCGGCACCGTCGGTGACGCGGGCGTAGGAGGCACGGCTGACGGAGGGAGGATAGTCCTGCGAGGCGACAAGCGTGCCCTCGTCGTCGGCGATGTAGAGCGTACCGCCCTCGGGATTCAGCTCGATATCCACCTGGTAATGGCCGTAGCGCCAGTCGTAGTGGTCGAACCAGAGCACGTGATAGCCGTGAGCGGGGATGGCGCCGATGTCAACCGGCAGACGGAACTTGGTGAGGTTGTCGGGGTCGTCGCTGATGTAGTAACGGCTGAGACCGGCACTCGCATCGGTCGGATTGTAAAGCTCCATGTAGCCGCCGTAGTTGAACGAGGGGTCGAGGTAGGTGTCGATGTTGGCCACCATAATCTCGTTGATGATGAGCGACTCGGCTGAGGCGCCGTTATCGGTGACGGTGACGGTACAGGCGGCGGTGACTCCGCTTCCGTCGGTGGCCTCGGCCGTGATGGTGGCCGTCCCCTTGCCCATGCCCTTGATGACGCCGTCGTTGCTGACGGTGACGACATCCGCATTGGTGGTGTTCCATGCGAGTTTGCGGTAGGTGGCGTCCTCGGGATAGACGGTAACGCCGAGCGCAGCCGTTTCGCCGAGACCAATCTTGAGGGACGTCTTATCCAGGACAATGCGCTCCACGTGACGGATGGTGCCCCAAAGCTCCAGCCGCCAGTTGTCGAAGAGACACCAGTTGTACTGCTGATAGTCGTCGCAGAAGATGCCGAGGATGAGCTCGCCGTCGGTCACATCGACCTCTAATTCATTGTGATACATGCCGAGCGTGAAATAGTATTCACCGCTCTCCATGCTGTTGGGGTAATAGACATTCTGGCCGATTTCGGAGTTGTAGAGGTTGTGGGCACCGCTGGCGTTCACGGTGGCATATTCGCCGTAGCAGGCCGCCACGGCCGTCTTCTCGTTGTTGGCGTAGAGGTAGGCGTTGATGCGCTCGTTTCCAGCGAAGTGTTGGTCGAGGAGGCTCTGGCTGCTGTTGCCGGGACGGTAGAGGGCGCTGACCGACACGCGGTAGTGGCCGTTAGGCAGGTCGCGAACGTACTGATAGGTATCGAACGTGGTGTTCCAGAACTCGCCTGCCCACACCCAATTCTGGGCGTGGCCGATGTTCGAGCCCTCCCAACCCTCGTTGGAGGCATCGTCGAAGTTCGGATTGACAATGTATTCCGACGTGAGGTCTATCCACCCGCTTTGTCCGAAGGCAAACGGCGTAATGAGCCATGTCAGCAAAAAGAAAAGAAATCGTCTATTCATACTGTCTGTCTAAATCTTTAACCCTTAACCATTAACCCGAATCACAGCGTTACTCCGTTCTTGAAGATGGCTATCTCATGGATACCGGCCGTTTCGTTATGGGTGTATTCGCCGCTGGCCACACGGAGAATCTTCCGGATGAATGCCTCGAGCGTCTCGTCCATGCTGCGGTCTTCGACCAGTACACCCGCATTGAAGTCAATCCATGTAGGCTTGCGCCGATAGAGGCTGGAGTTCGTCGAGACCTTCAGGGTTGGCACGAAGGTTCCGAAGGGAGTGCCCCGGCCCGTAGTGAACAGGACGAGCTGACAACCGGCGGCCGCCAACGCAGTTGAAGCCACAAGGTCGTTGCCTGGTGCGGAGAGGAGGTTCAAGCCATTGTCCTTCAGGCACTCGCCATACGCCAAGACCCCGCAGACGACCGACCGTCCCGACTTCTGCGTACATCCCAGCGCCTTCTCTTCGAGCGTCGAGATGCCTCCTGCTTTGTTGCCTGGCGAAGGGTTCTCGCCACACGGCTCCCCATGCGACAGGTAATAGTTCTTGAAGTTGTTAATCAGCGCAATAGTCTCCTTGAGAAGCTGTTCGTTGGCGCAACGCTCCATGAGAATTGTCTCGGCGCCGAACATCTCGGGCACTTCGGTAAGCACGGTGGTGCCGCCTTGCCGTTCGCAGAGGAAATCGGAGAATGCGCCAAGAAGGGGATTGGCCGTGATGCCCGAGAAACCGTCCGACCCGCCGCACTTGAGGCCTACCCGCAATCGGGATGCAGGCACCGTCTCGCGCCTGTCCTGCCGGGCCTTGCTGACCAGTTCCTTGAGCAGACCAACACCATAGGCCACCTCGTCGCCTTCTACCTCCTGACAGACCATGAAACGGACGCGCTCGTGGTTGTAGTCGCCGCAGAATGCCTCGAAATCGCGCGGCTGATTGTTCTCACACCCTAACCCCACGACCAGGATGGCACCGGCGTTCGGATGATGAACCATGTCGCGAAGCACCTTCCGGGTGTTCTCATGATCTTCGCCGAGCTGGGAACAGCCGTAGTTGTGCGGGAAGGGGAAGATACCGTCGATGCCATCGATGTCGCTCCCCAACTCGCTCTTTACCTTCTCGACAATCTGCTGGATGATGCCGTTGACACATCCGACGGTGGGAATGACCCACACCTCGTTGCGGATGCCCACCTGCCCGTCTGGGCGGACGTAGCCCTGAAAGGTGAACGGCTCACCCGAAGGTTCCGGCTTCGTAAGCCCCCTCGGTCGGATGTCGCCATAGTCCAGCGTGCCCGCCAAGTTGGTGTGAATGTCCTCGTGGTCGAGATAGGTTCCCTGACGAATGTCGTGAAGGGCGTAGCCGATGGGAAAGCCGTATTTGATGACGTTCTCCCCCCTTGGGATATCGCTCAGCGCACACTTGTGTCCCGCCGGGACATCCGTCAGGAGGGTGATCCGTCGGCCATCAACATCAATCTCGCAGCCCTTCGTCAGCGGTTGAAGCGCCACGATGACATTATCGGCCGGATTTATTCTGAGAAACGTCTTCACGGTTAAGTCCTCAATCTAAATCTTCAATTATCAATCTAGAATCCCTTTCACCGTTTCCCTCATTCCCTTCTGCTGGATTTGGTTCAGGAAGTCTGTGACCATATCCGTTAGTCCGGGTATTTCGTTGAGATTCTGCTTCGACTCCTTCCAGATGACATCGGTCGCGCCAAGCACGCCCTCGGCCACCTTGCGCGTGTCGCCCGTTGCCCACAACTCGGAGAGCCGCTGCATGATTTCAGGCGCATCGTTGGGTTGAATGGGTGCTCCGTCAGCGCGCGTTCCTCCTTTATAATAGGTGATAATGGCGGCTAGACCAAGCACCAACCCCTTCGGCAGCTCACCCTTGCGCTCCAGATAGACCTTCAGCCCGGGTAGGTCGCGCGTCTCGTACTTGGGGAACGAGTTGAGCATGATGGAAGTCACCTGATGATCGACATACGGATTGTCGAACCGCTCCAGCACGTCGGCGCCGAACTTCTCCAGCTCGGCCATCGGCAGGTTGAGAGTCTGCATCAGCTCGTCGAACTGCACCTTATGGATATACTTCCCGATAACGGGGTCGTGCAGGGCATCACGGACGATATTGATGTCCGAAAGGTAGGCCACCGGCGAGAGCACCGTGTGAGGGCCGTTCAGAAGGGTAACCTTTCGCTCGTGATAGGGAGCTTCGTTGTCGGTGATGATGACGTGGAGTCCTGCCTGGTCGGCGGGGAACTCCTTGCGCAGGGTGCGGATGGACATGTTCGATGGCTTCTCAATCACCCAGAGGTGGAAGATTTCAGCCTGAACCATCAGGTTATCGGCATATCCGGCACGCTTCTGCAAACGTCCGATGTCCTTGCGGGGGAAGCCGGGCACGATGCGGTCAACCAAGGTGGCGCAGACGTAGTTGTACTTGACGAACCAGTTCTTAAAGCGCTCATAGTCTTTCCCGAAATCGTCTTTCCAAAGCTCGATGTACTGGAGGATGCACTCCTTCAGATGATGGCCGTTCAGGAAAATCAGTTCGCAGGGGAAGAAGATAAGCCCTTTCCGGGTGTCGCCGTTAAAGGTCTTGAAGCGGCGATAGAGCAGCTGCGTCACCTTGCCGGGATAGCTTGCGGCAGGGGCATCCGTCAGCTTGCACGACGGGTCGAAATGGATGCCGGCCTCGGTGGTGTTCGAGATGACGAAGCGGATGTCCGGCTGATCGGCCAGCGCCATGAACGCGGCATGCTGTGAATAGGGGTTCAGCACACGGCTGATGACGTCGATACGGTCGAGCGAGTCCACCGGCTTACCCTCCTGACGTCCCTGAAGGTTGACGTGGTAGAGACAGTCCTGACCATTCAGCCAGTCGGCCATACCCCGCTCAATCGGCTGAACGACAACGACCGAGGCGTTGAACGTCGTCTTCATATTCATATTCCAGACAATCCAGTCGGCGAAGGCGCGAAGGAAGTTACCCTCCCCAAACTGTATAATCCGCTCAGGAGCTACACTCTTCGGAGCGGTCTGCTTGTTTAACGGTTTCATCTTTATGGTTCTTTTTGTTATCTTTAATTTTATTCTTCGCGGAGATAGGAGGCGGAGAAACAGGCTTCGCCGATTTCCATATTGGGAACAGGGGGATGGAGCTTGCAGAGGCGGACATCGACGCGGACAAGCGTGGGGAAGTCGGCCAATAGACGGTGGCCGATGCGGGAAGCAACGTGCTCGATGAGGTTGGAGGGCTGGGCCATCTCGGCCTTGACGGCGGCGCAGACGACGGCGTAGTCGATGGTGTCGGCAAGGTCATCCGTGCGGCAGGCCTCGCCGAAGTCGGCGTGCAGGCGCAGACTGACGGTATAACGCCCGCCGACGATGCGCTCCTGGGGAAGGGCACCGTGATAGGCGTAGCATATCAGATTGTTCAGCTCCAGGAACATCGTTCGTTAACCTTAAACGTTAAACCTAAACCCTTACGACATCTCATCCGCAGCGGGAGTAGCCGCAGTTGGTGCAGTGGAGGCAACCCTCTTCATAGACCAGCGTCTGCTCGCCGCAAGAGGGGCAAGCCTGATCCTTGACAACGGTGCCATCGACGATGTACTTCTTCAGCGCACGTTCGACGCCGACCTTCCACGTGTTGATGCTCTCGTTGTCCATCTGCAGGCTGGCGACCATCTTGATGACCTGGTCGATAGGCATACGGTAGCGGAGCACGCCGCTGATGAGCTTGGCGTAGTTCCAGAACTCCTTGTTGAACTTCTCGCTCAGGCCCTCGATGGTGGTCTTGTAGCCGCGTTTGTTCGTGAACTGGAAGTCGTAGCGCTTGATGCCGTTCTCATCGACATTCTTGATGATGACGCCTTCGGTGACCGACTTGGGCAGGAGGATGCCCTCGTCATCGTCCTGAAGACCGGTGAATATCTCGTAGGGCCGTCCCTCGAGCAGGCCCACGAAGGCCACCCATTTCTCACGGTTGTTCTGGAAGCGGACGACGTCGCACTTCAGCACCTTGGGACGCACCTCGACGACGGGCTGGCGGCAGTCGCACGGCTCGCAGCGTTTCTTCTCGTCCTTCTTCTCGTCGGTAGAGATGAGGACACCGCTGCGGCAGCCGTCACGATAGACGGTGCAGCCCTTGCAGCCTTGGCGCCACGCCTCGATGTAGAGTTCGTTGACGAGTTCCTCGGTGGTGTCGGCGGGGAGGTTGATGGTGACGCTGATGCTGTGATCGACCCACTTCTGGATGCGGCCCTGCATCTGCACTTTCTTCACCCAGTCAATCTCGTTGGCCGAGGCGAGATGGTAGGGCGACTCGGCGAGAATGGCGTTCAGCTCCTCCTGCGTATAGCGACGGGTGGTGTCGTAGCCGTTCACCTGCATCCACGTGAGGAACTTATGGTGATATACGGTGAACTCCTCGAAGCAGTCGCCCGTCTCGTCGATGTGGTCGATGTGGACGTCGGGATCATCCTTGTTGACTTTGCGGCGACGCTTATAGACGGGCATGAAGACGGGTTCGATGCCGCTGGTGGTCTGGGTGAGGATGCTGACGGTGCCGGTGGGGGCGATGGTGAGGCAGGCGATGTTGCGGCGGCCGTACTTCACCATGTCGGCATAGAGCTGCGGGTCGGCTTCGGCCATGCGGCGGATGAAGGGGTTGTCCTTCTCGCGCTGCGGGTCGAAGATCTCGAAGGCACCACGCTCGCGGGCCATCGTGACCGAGCTGCGATAGGCGCTCAGCGCAACGGTCTGCTGGACGCTGACGGCGAAGTCGGTAGCCTCATCGGTGCCGTAGCGGTAGCCCATCGCGGCCAGCATATCGCCCTCGGCGGTGATGCCCACGCCTGTGCGGCGCCCCTTCGTGCTCTTGTCCATAATCTTCTGCCAGAGATGACGCTCTGAGAACTTAATCTCGTCGCTCTCGGGGTCGGTCTCTATCTTCTCCTGAATCTTCTGTATCTTCTCTATCTCCAGGTCGATGATGTCATCCATGATGCGCTGGGCCTTGGCCACATGGTCGCGGAGCAGGTCATAGTCGAACTCGGCCTCGGGCGTGAAGGGATTCCTGACATAGGAATAAAGGTTGATGGCCAGCAGGCGGCAGCTGTCGTAGGGACAGAGCGGAATCTCGCCGCAGGGATTGGTACTGACGGTACGGAAGCCGAGGTCGGCGTAGCAGTCGGGGATGCTCTCGCGCAGGATAGTGTCCCAGAAGAGGACACCCGGCTCGGCCGACTGCCAGGCATTGTGGATAATCTTGTGCCAGAGGTCGGCAGCATTGATCTCCTTGGTGTAGAGCGGATTGTCGCTGTCGATGGGGTATTGCTGCACGTAGGGCCTGCCCTCGACGGCGGCCTGCATGAAGGCATCGTCCATCTTGACGGAGACGTTGGCACCCGTCACCTTGCCCTCGGTCATCTTGGCATCGATGAACGACTCGCTGTCGGGGTGCTTGATGGAGACGGTGAGCATCAGGGCTCCGCGCCGGCCGTCCTGCGCCACCTCGCGCGTACTATTAGAATAACGCTCCATGAAGGGCACGAGGCCGGTGGAGGTGAGGGCGGAGTTCTTGACGGGTGAGCCTTTCGGACGGATGTGCGAAAGGTCGTGACCCACGCCGCCGCGACGCTTCATCAGCTGCACCTGCTCCTCGTCAATGCGGATGATGGCGCCGTAGCTGTCGGCGTTGCCGTCCATGCCGATGACAAAGCAGTTCGACAGCGACGCAATCTGGAAGTCGTTGCCGATGCCCGTCATCGGACTGCCCTGAGGAATGATGTAGCGGAAGTGATCGAGCAGGCCGAAGATCTCCTCGGCGCTCATCGGGTTCGCATACCGCTGTTCGATGCGGGCAATCTCCCGTGCAATACGCCAGTGCATGTCCGCCGGGGTCTGCTCGTAGATATTGCCGAACGAGTCCTTCATGGCATACTTGTTCACCCAAACCTTGGCGGCCAGTTCGTCGCCGTTAAAATAGGCCCGTGAGGCCTGATACGCTTCGTCGTAGGTATATGTTTTCTTATCCACTTTGATTGATTTTTCTTTCAGCCTGCAAAGCTACAAACGATTTCTCATTCCACAAAATAATACGTAAAAGAAAAAACGTTTTTTGGGGAAAAGTTTTTTCCTTATAAAACCCTTTATCGAACCACCGTTAAAGGCTCGTCGAGTGTGAAGGTCCGTTCGTAGTCTTTGGTCCTGACCGTGTAGGTGCCGCCGAGCTTGAAAACGGGACTGCTGACGACACTGGCGCTACGCCGCATGGAGAAGGGTATCGTGACTTGTTGACCCGTTGACTTGTTGACTCGTTGACCCGTTGACTTGTAAATAGTAATGGGCTCGTCCTTCTCGACACTGAGGCCGATGAGCACGACGGTGGGCTGACGGGCCGTCTCGTTGGTGGGTACGGAGGGCATTTCGCCCATACCGCCGCCGACGGTGAAGACCGTTCCGCCCTCTATGGCAAGCGGTGCCATATCGCTGTCGAGACCCTCCTCGGGCGGGCCGACCTGACTCCAGGCATAGACGGTGCCGCCACGAATGACGATGGCAGGCTCTATCGTCCCGCCGTTACCGCCGAAGGGTGGGAAGAATCCGCCCTCGGGATTGGCATCGACGGCATCGTTGCCCATGCTCCAGGCCGTTACGTGAGCGCCGTTGAACTCAATCGTGGCATTGGCGTTGATGGCATCGTCGGGGGTCACGACATCGACGGTACCGCCGTTGAAGACAATACCCTGCTTGCCCTCGATGCCCTCGGCCCCTGCGGTGGAGGTGCGGACGGTCACACAGCCGCTATTAATGGTAATCTTCCCCTTCGAGGCAATGCCCTTCGCAGAAGCGACATACTTGCGCTTGCCGCCAAAGCCACCGCCGCCGAAGTCGGGCATCCCGCCGTCGAAGGGCGGGAAGCCACCAAACTGTGTGCTGTCGTTCCCGAAAGGCGGAAAACCACCGCCAAAATCAGGGAAGTCTTCACCAAAATCGGGCATCTCGCCGCCGAACGGCGGGAAGCCGCCAGGCCGTAGGCTGTCGTTCCCGAAAGGCGGGGCGCCTCCTCCGAAATCCGGAAAGCCTTCGCCAAAGTTAGGAAAGCCCTCTCCGAAATTGGGGAAGCCCTCTCCGAAATCGGGCATCTCGCCGCCGAAAGGCGGGCCTCCGAAGCCGAAAGGTTTCTCGCCCAGGTTATTGCCCGAGGTCATCACGTTGAGCGTCACGTCCTCGACAATGATATCCTTCTTCGTCTTGATGCCTCGGCAGCCGTCGCCGATGGCAACGACATTCAGCGTACCCTTGCCCGAGAGCAGCAGTTTGTCCTTCGCCCAGATGACGGCCGCCTTATGGTTCGCCGTATCCGCGCAGGCCGTGACGGTAAGCGTGTTCTCCGTACCCTTGGCCGCCGTGACCTCGACCTTCTTCTTGTTCTTCAGCCAGAGCGGAGCCCCCTCCTGGCTGGTCAGCGTCAGGCCGTCGAGCGTCACCTTCGCCTTGCCGGCGGCGTTCAGGACCAGCTGACCGTCGTCGCTCTCACCCGTCAGACGGAGCGTGAGCCTATGCCCACGGTACAGGCTCTCCACGTTCACCTTCGCGCCATCGACCGTCACCGTCACGCTATCTCTACTGAGGAGACTCGCCATCCCCGACACCTCTGCCGTCGAGCCGTTGAAACGAACAGTAATATCATCCGCCTGGCCCGCACAGCCCATCATCAGGAGCATCGCTCCGAACAACACTTGCTTCATATCAACGTTTGCCTATTTCGTTTTAATTGGATTATTTCACGATTTTCAGGTAGCGGCATCCGTGCGGGAAGATGATCATTACGTGTTCGTCGGGCGAGAGGTTCTTCTGGCGCCAGAGGTCGCGGACGATGCGGGCTTCGGTGGCAGGCTTGTAGGTGTTCAGGTCGTAGATGACGTCCTTGTCGCTGACATTGAAGATGCCGACGGCCTCACTGCCGTCGGCCAACGGACGGGCCCAGATCTCGATGTTGTCGTCCTTGAAGACGCGGTCGGCCTGCTTGCCCAGGATGTCCTGGTCGATGGCAATGACCTCGTTGTTGCTGAGCAGGCTGAGCGTAAAGTCATCCATCTGGGCGATGTCGCAGCCGATGAGCATGTTGGAGGCGACGAGCGTCCACAGCGTGATGTGGGTATATTGCTCGTCGGGTGTCAGGCGTGTCTCGCGCAGGCCATTGGTATTCTCGCCCAGCCCATAGCCAACCTTGCCGACCACCAGCATGTCGGGGTCGTTCCAATGGCCGATGGAGGAATATTGGGATTTGCCCAACTGCTGACGGAAGCCGACGTCGTAGATCGAGTGCCAGGTGTCGTTGATGTCCTGCGCCGTGCGCCAGCTGTTGCCGTCGCAATACAGGCCCCAGAGATACACCTGCGTGCCTCCCAGGGGGCCAAGGCTGTAGAAGATGTCGCGAGGCTGCTGGCGCAGGAACTTCTCCATCAGCAGATAGGGACGCACACAGCTGGCAAAGCCCCAGTCGTTCTCCTCCCTACGCACGTTCTCGTAGCTGCACCAGTCGTATTTCAGGTAGTCCACGCCCCATTTGTTCCAGACCTCGGCATCCTCCTTCTCGTAGCCCAAGCTGCCGAGATAGCCGCCGCAGGTGGTTGCTCCAGGCGCGCTATAGATGCCGAACTTCAGGCCGCACTCGTGGAGCCAGTCGACGAGTCCTTTCATCGAGGGGAACTTCTCGTTGGCGTCGAGGGTGCCGTCGGCGTTGCGCTGTGGGGCTTCCCAGCCGTCGTCGATGTTGATGTAGCTGTAGCCATAGTCAGCAAGACCTTTATCCATCAGCGCCTGCGCAGAGGCGATTACCTTCTCCTGCGTGACGGTCAGCCCCCAGCAGTTCCACGAGTTCCACCCCATCGGCGGCGTCTGGCCTATCATGTCTCTGCCCACTTTCAGCGTGAACTCCTGCGAAGCCTTACCCTTGGCGTTCTCGGCCGTAACGGTGAAGGTCAGGACGCACTCCTTTTCTATTCTTCCACTCAGCACGCCGCTTTCCGTGAGCTGCAGGCCTTCGGGCAGGTCGCTGCAGGTGAACTTCATAGGCTTTTCGCCCGACACGGGGAAACGGTAGATGACGGGTGAGCCTGGACGCACGCCCCACACGGGAGCACCGTTGAAGCGAGGTGTGGCGGGCACCGCAGGCGTCAGGGCGTATTTCAGCTGCCTGCTTTCGCTCAGCACCTTCCCCGTCTTTGCGTCTGTGTAGGTGGCTGTCAGCTGGTAGGGCTTATCCATCTCGTAGGGCACCGTCACGCGCACGGGCTTGTTGCGCTTGAGCGACAGCTTCTTGGTCAGCGACTTCACCTTGGCTCCCGTCTCGCGGTCTGTGATGGTAACATCTAATCTCCCGTTGGTTGTTGTCAGATAAGCGTTGTTGATCTCTATGTCGTAATGGTATTGCCCAATGTTGGTGTCGGTAAGGCTCATGGAGAGACCGTCGGCAGCGTTGGGGCAGGAGATCGTCAAAGGGTTGTTATACAAACCGCCCGATCCTCCACGATTATAGACGCGAACGGCTATCACGTTCTCCGCATCCAGGCGGACACCATCCCCTTTGACATCAACCACATAGTTGCGAACTGCATTATTTGCAGGGAAATAGCCAGCGGCGTTGGTCGGCATACGTCCCGTAGAGCCAATCAGTTTGCCATTCAGGAAGCACTCGTCCACATCATCAGCCTTGGGCATGTGGAGGATGAGGGCGTTCTGCTGGTCGGCACCCTGAAACACGCTCTTGGGGATCGTCACGTGAATGCGATACCAGCCGTAAGCATGGGTGTTCTGGGGGAAGCCCTGCTTGTCCCAAAGCTTCGTGATGTCGACCTCGCTCCACGAGGCATCGTCCATCTCGGGTTTGGCCCAACTCATGTCGTCGCCCAGATGCAAACGGCCCTTTGTCACGCTCACATCCTGAGCACCTGCGCCAGCTGCCACGACAGCCACCAGCGCCACGAGAAAAATCTTTTTCATCATCATAATCTTTTCCATTTTATAAAGGTCTGAAAGGACTAACGGTATTATTCTTAACTCTTAATTCTTAACTTCTTCGACTTATTGACTCGTTGACTCGTTGTTTTTCATGACTGCAAAGATACAAAAAAAATCCCAACGCAAGATTATTTTGCCTTGGGATTTATGATAATTTGGGAATTGTTATGCAGTTAATCTGTACGTATTCGGTGTCATACCCGTCCGCGACTTGAACAGGCGCGAGAAGTGTTGCGGGTAGACGAAGCCAAGTTGATAGGCTATTTCGCTGACGGGCAGACGGGTCTCGATGAGGAGCTGCTTGGAACGCTCGATGACGGCATCCTGGATATGGCGCTGGGCGGTGGTGCCGCTCTCCTTGCTGATGAGGTCGCCGAAATAGTTGGGCGAGAGGCAGGCCTTGTCGGCAAAGTAGGCAACTGTTGGCAGACCGTTTCGCTCTGGATGGCCGCTCACGAAATACTCCTTCAGCTGCTTCTGGAAGGCAAGGAATACCTCGCTATTCACCTTGTGACGCGTGATGAACTGGCGGTCGTAGTAGCGCATGCAGTAGTCCAGCAGCAGACCGATGGCATCGGTAATGAGCGTCTGCGAGTGCTTATCTATGGGGTGTTGCAGTTCCTCCTCGATGCTGTCGAGCAGATCGCTGACAATGCGCTGTTCACGCTCTGAGAGGTGCAGGGCCTCGCGCTGGTCGTAGTCGAAGAACGTGTAGTCGTGAATGCGACGGGCCAACGGTGTGCCGTAGATCAGGTCGGGATGGAACAGCAGTCCGCGCGAGGGGGGCATGGGCTTCGACTCGTCCCATTCCACCTCTACCACCTGTCCGGGCTTGAAACTGACGACGGTACCCTCCTGATAGTCGTATTTCTCGCGTCCGTAGCGTATCGAGCAGCCCTCGCCCTGCTTCAGGAACAGCGCATAGAGGCTGTAGTTCAGCCGCGTATGGTTTATGTCAGCCAACGGCTCAGGGTGGTTCACCACCGTCACCAGCGGGTGCAGCGTCTCCCATCCGTACAGCTTGTTGTATGCATCAACGCTTTCGATTTGGATGATCTTATCTGCCATAGACTATCGAAGATTGGTCTTGAAAAACTCTTCCAGTTTGTCCCAGGGAATCATATCCTTTGACTCGCCCTTTCCGACAAGTTCCGTATATCCACCATCGTAGAGGTCGCAATGCGAGGCATTGGGGATGATGAGCAACTGCTTGTTCTCTGGCACTGGATTGGGCTTTTCGATAAAGTTATAGCCCTCTGCCTTGCCCTCCACCATATACTTATAGGCTGCTTCGCCAAAGTAGCGTGAATGAGCTTTCTCTCCGTGCATTATGAGGACAGCAGAACGAATTTCGTTGATGTAGTAGAGGAAGCGGGTGTTGGAGTAGCCTATAGTGCCAATGACACGCCATCCATCGTTCGAGTTGCCTGAGCGGGCATGATATCCGCGTGGAGTCTTATAGTAATCGTAGTAGTCGTGTACGAAGCTGGGTGCCTGCGGGGGGACGGTGTCCAACACACCGCCAGCCATAGCGTTAGGGTTAGTCAGACGCTGCTTGGAGATATTCTCGCGGTTCCTGTGGCGCCATTGCTCGTTGTCGAAGGCATCGTTATAGTCGTTGCCGCTGACGCGGGTCATATCGTACATCGTGCTGGCCACCGTAGCCTTGATACGCGGGTCGGCAGCGGCAGCATTCAGGGCGATGCCTCCCCATCCGCAGATGCCGATGATGCCAATCTTATCTGCATCGACATTTCCAAGTTTTGACAGGTAATCAACAGCTGCCATGAAGTCCTCGGTATTGATGTCGGGCGAGGCCGTACGACGGGGCTCACCGCTGCTCTCGCCAGTGTACGACGGGTCGAAGGCCAGCGTCACGAAACCACGCTCTGCCATCCGCATGGCATAGAGCCCGCTAGACTGCTCCTTGGTGGCTCCAAACGGGCCGCTCACGGCGATGGCCGGAAGCTTACCCTCGGAATCCTTGGGAGTATAGAGGTCTGCCGCCAATGTCAGGCCATACTGTGTCTCAAACGTCACTTTCTTGTGGTTAACCTTCTTGCTCAATGGGAATACTTTGTCCCACTCCTGGGTCAATTCCAATGTCTGCTCCATATCCTTGTCTGTAGTTTTTTTATTGTTCGTGCATGCCATGAGCATTCCGCCCGCCACTGCTATTAATAATAATGTTTTATTCATACCTTTTATTATCTGATTATCTTTTTCCCATTAGTGATTATGATACCTTTGTGTCCAGTATGAGCAATGGTACCTTGCAGGGTATAAGAGTCGCTTCTTACTTCATTCATCTTACTTCTTACATCAGCAATGCCTGTAGCATTGCACAGCGACAGTGTCACGCTGATGTTGCTCTCTCCCGCCTTGAGAAAAGTACGCAGTTCACTCTCTGAGAGGTTGTCAATATGACCCAGACGGGTGTAGCTCCATGAGTTTGTGCTATAGAACATGCAGATGTTGCTGCCATTGTAAAGCACGATGTCGCCAGGCTGTGCATTGACTTGTTCATTGCTTGTAGGCAACGAGAAGCCCAGTGCTCCCCAGATTTCAAAACCTCCGCTGGAGTTTAACGTCACCGTGATAGGTGCTGACTGTAGTTTTGCTACCAGCGTTTGCGTCGCACTATTGTCAACCATCGTTGCGGTCTTCGTCACGCCACCGATGGTTATGTAGAGTTTCTGTGTCATGGTCTGTGCCATAGCTTCGTTTTCTTTGCTTGAGCAACTGACGAACACCGTCGCTGCCAGTAGCATCATAATCTGTCTCATATCGTCTGTCATTTTTAAGTTTGATTTCTGGCTGCAAAGGTACGGACCTTATTATAT
>Ga0310696_10004920_pt1 | contig 16266 bp, 5 predicted proteins | sample AusTroGonzalo_MG_4_FD_203885 | JGI IMG/M metagenome (GOLD analysis project Ga0310696, IMG submission 203885) | Bovine rumen microbial communities from tropical cattle in Woodstock, Queensland, Australia - Gonzalo_02 (v2) (version 2) | ecosystem: Host-associated > Mammals > Digestive system >...
CTTCATTTTAAGTCTGTGTTTTAGAGTTTGGGCACCCTAAAGTTACAGACTTTCGGGATTGGTCGGCAACGGCCAATCCTTTTTTTACGCGTCAACGTACAGACACACTTTTTGGGACAGTATCATGAAACTCGTCAACTTCTGAATTTGAAAAAACGCCAATCGATTGAACTTACTTAAGGGGAGTAAACCTCACTTTCCTTTTCAAACGATTGGCGTTACATGAACACAAAACAAAGTTTTATTCTAAAACCACTGAGCGCCAGCGTAACAGATAGGAATACTGATAAAGCGCAGTCGCCACTGGTTGGAGGAAGTAGCCGTCGAACTGCCCGCGACGGTCGATGCCGGTTGAGACAAATCGCTCGAAGGTGTTGGCATCCATTCCCCTGAAGCTGAACTGGAAGGTCTGCTGCTCCACCTTGATGCTTACCAACAAGGCAGGGAGCCTTGACAACGAAACACTTATATCATTGCGCTTGGCCACAGCCAAGGTGTGCAGCTGAGCGAAGATCTGACGCTTGGCCTGAAACATCCGCGTGACTTGCTTGTCGGAGAAAGCCCCTGACCTGTTGCATCGGTTGACATAGGCGTTCACCAGATTGGCGGCGCAAAGGAAATGAAACACTTCTGCATGGGTGCGTGGTGCCTCAGTAATGACGTTGAGTGCGTCTTCCATCAGTGTAAGTGGGATTTGTTCCCACCATGGCGTGTTGTTTTTCTTCTTCTTTGTCTTGGGATTGGCTTGGGCGAGTTTCTTTTGCTCGGCCATGCGTTTGCCTTGGTAGGGGATGTGGGCAACCACTCGTTCCACCCTGTCGAAATGCCATTCTATATTCTCGTTGTGAAGAATGGCGGCCAACATCAACATGCGCCGCTCGGTGAGTAGCCTCTCTTCGGTGTCGTTGGTCAGCGTGTGCAGAAACGAACGCGCTGAGACCACATGAGTGCATCCCGTGTCGTAACCCACCGTGTTGCCGTCGGTCTGGAAACTTTGGTTGTAGAAATAGACCACAGTCAAGTCCTTGCATTCGCCGTCGTAATGGCGTGCCAGTTCCAAGGCCTCGCGTTTTCCGAAGGCATACATGATCCATCTGCTGCGGTCGGGAGACACGGCTGTCAGTGTCACGAGGTCGCCTTCTTGGGTACGGCAGCCGACCAGTGTCTGCATGTCGGGCAGATGTTTCTCGATCAACTGGAGGAGAATGTAGTGAGACATGACATGGTTGGTGTAGGCCGACCGAACCGCATACAGCCCTGCAGCATCGTTGGCTTCAAACATTTCAATGACGTGCTCAAAAAAGCCCTTGTCGATGGTATAGATAGTCTTCACCTTGTCGTGGAGGAAAACCCACTTGAACTTATTGTAGCCCATCAGGAGATTCTGCCAAGGGTTGGCAATGTGGGCTGGAGCAAGGGTGACATCGTAAACGTCATGACCATTGCTTAGGTAGTCGTATGTGATGGCATAGCGGTAGGTGTTCCCTTCCACTTCCACCTCGCCTTGGGCAGCTTGCCTATCGTTCACAAAACCGATGGCATTGAAGATGGGGTAAGGCACAAGCCGGCGTTCCAGCTTCTCCATCGTGGTTTTGCTCTTGTTGTGGCTTTTCAGCCATTGGTCGAATTCATACGTAGTGTCTTTCATACTATAATACAACTTTGTTCGCCCCATTAATGGCTGAGGCGGGTTTGTGACATGATAACGGTACTCCCATTATAGAACCGCACGACGGGGTGATTTGTCACCTGATGCTGACCCTAAAGGAGAAGTGAAACTAGGGTCGCAAGTGTATTGTAGCGTTGATGGACACGTGATGGCCGTGTCCCGATAAAGTGGTTTGGCGCCGCAAAAATACTAAAACCCACGATATGCCGCCAGTTGTTTTGGATGAAAAAGTTGGATGATGTCTTTGGGGATTTTCAACAGGGGTGGAAGACGTTATATGTAAAATGCAATATGGAAGTTGAAAAATCAATTTAATTTGTCTATATCCTATTACACCGAGGCAATAGTCTCCCTGTTTCGTTCGTTGACACATTAACTAATTCAATACAACATGATCATTAACCTTACCACCATCATCGTTGCCCTTGTGGGCATTGTTTTAGGCGTGCTAGTCAGTGCCTTGATTTTCAAGAACAAGGCCAATACGCTCAAAATCAACCTCGAAAATGCCAACCGTGAGTTGGAGGAGACCAAAGCTGAAGCAAAGGCCGACACAGCTGCTGCTGAAGCCCGCTTTGCTGACCGCCTGTCGGAGGTGAAAGCCGACGAGAAGAAACACTATGAAGACGCTTTGGCTGCAAAAGACAAGGCAAACGGTGAAGCTATGCAAGCCCTCAAGGAGCATTATGGGCAATCGCTGCAAGCGCAACAGGAACGATTTGACGAGACAATGGCCAAGCTTGTGACGGAGAACAAGGCGGCCACTGAAGAAATGCTCAAGGCAAGGCAAAAGGAGTTTGCCGAGACCAGCAGCACCAATATTGGACAAATCGTCAATCCTTTGAAGGAAACCATCGCCAAAATGGAAGAGGCCATGCAGAAGTCTTCCAAAGAGGCTGTCTCCATGAGCAGTGCCATGAAGGAGAATATCGAGCAAATGATCAAGCAGAGCAAGGCGACGCAGGCTACTACCGAAGAACTGACCAATGCCTTTAAGCACCAGAGCAAGGTGCAGGGCGACTGGGGTGAGACGGTGCTCACAGAGTTGCTTACCTCTCAGGGGCTTACCGAAGGTGTCCAGTTTGATACACAGGCCACTATTCGCGACGCGAAGGGCGACACCATCAAGAGCGAAGAAGGTAACATCATGCGTCCTGACGTTATTCTTCACCTCGACCAAAAGCGAGAGGTTATCATCGACTCGAAGGTGTCGCTTACCGCTTTCTTCGACTTTGTGAATGCCGAGAACGACGCTGACCGTCAGCGTTTCCTGAAAGCCCATGTTGACAGCCTGCAGAAGCACGTGAAGGAGTTGGCAAAGAAGGACTATTCGTCCTACATCCAGCCTCCCAAGGTAAAAATGGATTATGTCATCATGTTTGTGCCTCACACCGGTGCCTTGTGGACGGCCCTCAACGAGCAGCCCGACTTGTGGCGCAAGGCCATGGAGCAGAATGTCTTCATCGCTGACGAGCAGTCGCTCTATGCCGCCCTGAAGATCATCAACATGACATGGACGCAAATCAAGCAGGCGCAGAACCACGAGGAGGTGTTTAAGCTGGCCAACGAAATGATTGACCGTGTCGGGCAATTCATGAAGAAATACGAAGACCTGGGTTCAGCCCTTGACAAGGCACAAAAGGCCTACGACGGCGGCAAGGCAAAGCTTGAAGACCACGGCCAAAGCATAGTGGTGTCGGCCAACAAACTCATCAAACTCGGTGCCAAGAAAGGCAAGAATCCTCTCCCAACCATGATTGATATCGACGAGGTAGAGGGTGTGGAATTGATTGGGGAAGAGGTGAGTGACAATGTGAATGGCTAAAGGCCTGAGATTTGTACAAACCGATAAATAGTTATGTTTTTGTTCCGTCAGATATGGATTTCCGCAAAAATGTGTAACTTTGCAAAAAAATATCCTGATGTTTGACGGCGCCCTGTTTGATGAGTATAAGAATTTCACGTTCAAGTTTCCCGAGCCTCAATATTTGGGAGCTAAAGCCAATCTTTTGCCGTGGATTGCTCGGTTCTTGCCCGACAATGTTGAGACCGCTTTGGATGCGTTTGCCGGTTCCCAGTCGGTCAGCTATTACTTCAAGCAATTGGGATACAAGACCATCACCAACGATTTCCTGAGTTTCAACAACCAGATAGGCAAGGCGCTCATCGAGAACAAGCGGGAAAAGCTGGATGAAAACGACTTAAGGATCTTGTTTGCCGATTCCCCCAACAAGGCGGACTACACACTGATGGACGACATTTTTACTGGGATATTCTTTCAAAAAGAGGATGCTGTCTTCATCGACAACTTTAGGGCGAACATTCAACAATTGAGCAATCCTTACAAGCAAGCCCTGGCTTTTGCTGTAATGAACCGAAGCCTGACCCGCAAGATTACCATGGGGCATTTTGGACACACACAAGCTTTAGTTTACGCCAACGACCCTGAACGAGTGAAAAGAAACCGAAGTTTGATACGTCCTGTGAAGGAGTTGTTCTTAGAACTGTTGCCGAAATACAACGACGCGGTCTTTGACAATGGAAAGGATAACGTGAGCTACCGTGAAAACATCCTTGATTTGTTGCCCACGTTAGATCACGTTGATTTGGTTTATTTTGATCCGCCCTATTGCGACAGCCATGCCGATTATCAGGGGTTCTATCATTTGCTTGAGACCTACACCGAATATTGGAGAGACAAGACGTTTGTGAATGGGATTAAACGATACGAGCCACAACGCTATAGCGGGTTCGACAAGAAAAGCGACATCATCAATTCTTTCAAGAAACTGTTTGAGTTGTCGTATTCCATTCCCAATTGGGTGATCAGTTACAACAACCGCAGCTACCCAACTATCGATACCATGGTGGAGTTGATCAAGCCTTTCAGAAATGTTAGGGTTGAGCATAAAACCTATCAGCAATCCAGAGGAGGGAAAGGCAGTGTGGCCGGTAGCAGTGAAATACTTTTGATTTGTACAAAATAAAAACAAATACACGACAAGCATTATGAGTTACGATAGATGGAAAAAGCTGTACCAAGACCAAAAGTTTTTGGATTTCAATACGGATGAAGCATTGCTTTGGCTCAAAGTTAGGGCCATTTCAAAGAAAGCGTCAATGGAGAGATTCCTTGAAAAGAACAAAATAAAGCTAACTACAACAAAAATCGCTGACCAAAACAAAGAGTTGTATGCCCAATTGCTAAAGAAACCAAAACCAAGTATGAAGCTGTTGGATTCTTTCTTGCGCGACATTAACAACGAATGGTATCGTGCGAAAGGAGTGGATGAGAGCCAGTTAAAGAACGATCTTTATAAGGTGGACAGCTACGAATGGGGAGGCGACCAAAACAACTCGTTAGACAAGTACCTTATCAGTCACTATGTCAAAGACATCAGCAAATACGATGAGTTGGAAGGCAAACTATTGGCCATTCAGGAGAATGCATGGAAATATGTCCGTACAAGTTGGTATAACAATTGGTCCTCATTTTTGATCGAATCCATTTTCAAACACCATCCAAAAGTCATTTCTGCTGTTGGGGAGATAAAAAGTGTGGACTTTTTCATTGATGACACGCCTTTGGACTTAAAGGTGACCTACTTCCCTGGTAATTTCATGAGCGAAAAGTTGAAAGTCAAATTAGGTGGAAAGCATGAGTTGGCATGGCTGAAGATGAAGGCAAAAGAAAAGGGAATGGGCGGAATGAAAGAAGTCAAAACGGTTGCCATTGCAGCTGAAAAAATCGGCGCAGCTGGCCATGATGACATCCTTTCAGAACTCAGAGCCAAGAGGAAAGCGGTTATTGACGATGCTATTAGGAATAAGATTGGGTTGATGAAAAACCTGTATGAAAAGCAGGGCGAAATGCGTTTTGGAGCGGAAAACCGATTGTTCTTGGTCTTGGTGGATTCGTCCGACATGACGCAATCCTGGAAAATGAAGCGGGCTTTCGAGCAGATTGAACCTGCTATCATTAACTACTTAGATGGTTTCAGTAAAGCGTCCTTAAGTCGGATAGACTTCACCTTTAAGGATAAGGCATACAGCAGTTTGGCTGATGTGATTTTTGTGGTGAAGTGAGGCTTTAGATATGAGTATGATGTACATATCACAATTAAATAACCTTGTAAAGCACCACCTTGTTCTAGAGTATTTTGAGCGAGGAATTGAAGGAATGTGTATAAAGGAATTTCTTCCATTATGCGCAGCATTGTTATTCCCATATCAAAACGAGAAATTTCCACCGGAAAACAATCTTCAAGGAAACATCTTACCTATTATCGAATCTGTTAAATCATACACAAAAAAGACAAAAGGGCTTGAGAACTATAGTTTGGATGGGCTACGAAAGTATTTCCAATATAACTGGTTGCCGGCTCTTGACTTTAGTAGTCAGGTCCGCTTGATTAAAGGAGTATCGTTGATTGACAAAGTTGAAGACAATGGTTTTTTTTCTCTTACAGGCAATGATAAAGTTTACGAAGCATATCTACATCGTATTTCCGTACTTGATATATCCAATAATTACGGAGAGGAGGCATTTGAAATTCTGGAAGAGGAGCATCACGTGGATGTAACGGAGGAAATAGAAGATAACGGTGAAGAAACAGGTACAGACATAATAATTGCACAAGATGAACCTATAAAGTTTCAAGAAAAGGAGACATCTGATACTGATGGGATTCTTGTTGCAGAAAAGAAACAGAGAACCCAAAATATCTGTACTGATAATTCTCCTTTTATTCAGTTGTACGACGAACTTGTTGCAGCAGATCCGGAAAATCGGTCGAAGGCAAAATATACATGGCAATGGCTATTGAGTTTGGATGAATATAATGCAATTAAAGAATGCGTCGGGACAAACAAAATACCATCCCCAAAAAAATGGGATAGTAAGACCGCGCGTTTATTGGCTCTTTATATAGGTGAATTCTACAAAAGAGAATATGAAAAAAATATAAATCCGTTTGCTCAATTTGGTGATGATTCTCCAAATGTTGAATTCGGTGATTTTAAAAATGTTTGCAGTTTCTTAAATATAGAGCCATACAAAAAAGTTAAAGATACTCATAAATTTACAATATGTGTCAGCGGCGGCCTTCCTGTTCATAATATAGCTTCGAAACTAGATAATGACAAGTCTAACTCGTTTATTGACGGCTTATCGAAGTTATTTGACGCAGAAGATGGATTAGATATTGTAGAAGGAGAAGAATTGCTGGAAAAAATCAACAATACAGCTACAGCTTTGCGCGAATCATATCATGAACATCATAGTATATATGACTATATTCAAGCACTTTTGAAAGATGAAAAGACATGGCATGATTCGGATAATGAAAATGAAGAGTTTCGTGAGTTTAAAGAAAAAGTAAAGAACGCGAAGAAGAAAGCGCAAGAACGAAAGAAATTTAAGATCTTCTACTCGTTGTGGACATTCTTGGATAATTCAAACATCAAAGAGTTCAACTTATCACCACAACTCAGATTCAATCCAGAGGAGGACGGAGAGCGACACTATGCAATTTCCAAACAAAGGCTTGAAAATTGGGGCATAAAGAATCCACCTGCCCAGTTCTCTTTAAAAATAGGAGATACAAGTTTAATCTTTACTATATGTTATAATAGAGATTATATTTCGAGAGGTATGGTTGATAGGATAGATTTGCCAATCTTAGATAAGAACTTAAAGATCGAGGATTTATCTAATCCCGATTATACTATTATTTTTGATGATTTGAGAGATGACCCCTGTCCTTTAAAGAAAGATTTTTATCTCCCATTTAAAGACGGATATATGCAATTATACACTGATGACGACCCATCAATGGCTTCTTGGAATTCATATAAAGGCGCTCAAGCTTTTAGATGGTCCGGGATACTGTATGACAAAAACCGTTATCAACTGCTTTCACAGAATACAATTATAGATATAAATGAACAAATTGGATGGGTGACATTTGCCGATAGTGTTACATTTGAAGATACAAGCAAAGGAAAGATTCGTACCTTCTTTAATTCTAAAGGAAGTATTTATGCGAAACCCTCAAATAATAGTTTACATGCAACAATAATCGATAACCCTTGTTTGGTGGAAGGTTGTATACTTGACGGACAGGCAGAATGTATAATCGGAGATGAGCGGGGCAGGGCTTATATTGTTAAATCTAATGGTATCACGTTTGACGTTTTTCGTGCAGCAGATAATGAAAAAGTATTCGTCTCCACAGTAGTTAAGTATAAGAGTGCATGTAGTTATAGAGACTCTTCTGTTACATGGGATGAATACGATTCTAAGAAAACCTTGGAACAAGGATTATATGTGTTCAGGTTATCACGAGATTGTTATATGACAGAAGTAAAATGTTATGTTCTTCCAGAAAAGGCTAATATCTCTTTCATCAACAATGGTCAATATTTTATTAAGTTTGAAAGTTTTATTAATGTAAAATCTGAAGGAATAAGAAAAACCAAAAAAGGAGATTTTATTATTTCAGATAACAGAGACAACTATACTTTTTCTATTGGAAACGATGATGGATATATCACATTAAGAACATACCACCCTAAACCACAAATTCATTTATATCTCTATGGCCATGAAATAACAGACAAACCGATTATTATGGCGTATGCTGAAGATATTGAGGTAAATTATATATCATCACAATGCTCTAATAAGCCTAAATGTCGGTTATCAGATTATGGGAAAGCTTATCAAGCTCTTTTTAATGCATTAAAGGCTCCAGAAGCAGGAGAAAAAGGGGCAAAGAAACGTTCATGTGAATGTAAAGAGAATGAAGATAATATCAAAAAAAAGAAAGATACTGGACAAGCAAAAGCAGCAAGAATAACAAGACAAGCTCAGAATGCAAGCAGTTTGTTACAAGAAGGTTTTGATATCAAACTGGACGATTCGGATTCCGACAGTAATCATCGTATTCGAGTATATACTCAAAAAATCCCCAATGATTATAATGTGTCTTGCAAGCTGATGCTATTGGATCTTTCACCATGCCCGACAGCCTCTTCTTCAAAGACGGATGGCTCAACAAAATGCAAAACGGTATGCAGCCGGGAAAACAAGATAAAAGAATTTGACGCTACAAGTGATCTTATTGCGGTGTCATATGGTAGCCTGCTATTTCAGTCATTAAAAGCGGGAAATTATACCGGCGTATACTATGCACCAAAGTTTATTCCTAAAAATGGGAAAAAACTTGCAATGGAGGAAAGGGCCAAAGAAAGATTACAAAGATTGAATGACTATGTTGAGCAAACTAAGTTTGTTACCGACTATGCATATTGTCAGTTTGAAATTGCATGTGAGCACAAAATGTATTTTGCTGTTTTTGATTCTCTATTATGTATGTGTTGGGATTCGAAAAAGCAGATTTATCTTGACAGAAATAAGAAAAAATTCAAAGATAATATATTAGCCTTTTTGAAAGGCTATGTCGCTTATACTACCAAATATTCAAAAGAACCTTTTGTTATTGGTCTTAGACGATTGGCCAAAGAGTTCTTGTTTGATTGGACAATCATAAAAAAAGACATTGAAAATAGCGATTCTCAGCAACTTAAAGAATTATATCAAGAAATTATAAACAATTAAAAATATACAGTTATGAGTTTTAATCACACCCCTGCTAATTCGTTAAATCAGCAACAGCAACAGTTGCTTGTTGAATTAGAAAAATATCCTATTTCATTGAAAGGTAATCAAGAAGAGGAGATAATCGTTAACTTAAACGAGATTCGTAATAATTATGTGACAGATATTGTCATTGAAAAAAATCGACAGAGAAAGTTTCCTCAAAAGTATTGGGGTGAACTAAAATCTCGTTTGGAAGAATACAAAAATGAGATAAAGAGTCTTTACGATGAAACTCTCAAAAATAAACAAAAAGAAAAAAAAGATCGCGATAATCCTGATGCAGATATTGAGAGGTCACTTGAAAATACTTCTTCGTCTGACGATGGAACAAAAACAATAATGGAAGTTTATCTTGATCTTATAGATAAGATTGATTCCATTATTAATGCCATTGTTAGCGGCACTATACAACAGACACATAATAACGAATTGATATTAGGTTTCTATCGTCCAAGCGATAAAACCGTTCATTTGTTTTTGGATAATATCAGGTTGTATGCCAACTTGATGAATTGGAATCCCGATTGGGTTTTAGCCTTTGTATATATACATGAAATGTTTCATGCTTTCTATGACAAAATGGCAAATGCAAATGGTACTCATTACATTCGCGAAATAGAAGAACCAATGGCTGAATGTGGCATGCTCTGTTATCTTAAGAATGCCTTATTGTTGAGCCAAAAGATGGAATTTGATCAAATCTATCAAGCCGCTTATGACGATGTTAAGGCTAAGCAGCGGGGACATTTGGCTGCTTATGGCTTTGGGTTGTACTTACATGAATTTAGTAATAGCGATTTTCATAAATCTGATGCTTTACGTGTTTTGGGAGAATATGCCCAAAAATCAAAATTGATTGATAATCTAAGTTACAATGTCATTCGATACATAGTAGAACTAATTCAAGATTATCCAGTATCGTCTTCGATGCCACATGAAGGGGAACGGCTGTTATTTGATCTATTGGTTCATCAGATTTTAAATGTAGATCCACCTCAAAAATTAAGCTTTGTTCACCTCTTTGATCAGATGAAGTCGGAGCTTAAGAAGTCTTTATTGGAACAATGGCAGCCCAAAGGAACAATGTTTGACCCCAACTATCAGGCACAACTTGAAGATATTATTGACAAAACAGTTAGCGAAAACATTCTTGTTGAGAATATGTCCCCTTGGCAAGGAGCTACGCCAATATATAAAGGCGGAACTGACTATACCAAGATTATCAATAGTAACATGTTGAAGTTCTTGCCTTATGAACATCAAGTGAAATGCTGGGATGCGCTTAGGTCTCCGAATACGACGTATAAATCGATGGTCGTTACCACGGGAACTGGCTCTGGTAAGACGGAATCGTTTATGGTGCCATTGATTTCAGACTTGGCAGACCCGAATAATCAAAATACAACAGGAAGTTTAAAGGCCATCTTCTTGTATCCATTGAATGCCTTGATGGAAGACCAGAAGTCCAAACTAAACGAGTTAATTGAAAGGTCTGGTGCAGATTTGACTTTTGCCGTGTATAATGGTTCTTCTCCAAGTTGGGAGTTTGACCAAAGGGTCGTGGACAGATACTCCCACGAAGTGGTGTATCGTGAAGAGATACGTGGAACACACCATTGGCATTGGGATGCTACTAATGGATGTGGAGAATGTAAGGAAGGCAGTGGTAGAATTCCAGATATTATTCTGACAAATCCTACAATGTTGGAATATTTATTACTTAGAAAGGCTGACGAGCCAATTGTTAGTAAGTCTCAGAAGTGCTTGTTATGGATTGTGATAGATGAAACCCATACCTATAACGGAGCCGGAGCAGATGAACTTGCCATGCTTGTCCGTCGAGTGTTAAAGGCTTTCGACAGGAAATCTGCAGATGTTCACTTTGCCACATCATCAGCAACAGCCGGTAATAATGACAATAAACTCTTGCAATTTATAAAGAATATAACTGCTCAGGACGACATTTTGATTAATGGTCAGCAGCAATCACTAATAAAAATCATCAAGGGACATCGCTCAACACCTGACTTCAGTTTGGCTACTATTAATCGTAATGAAAAGCATAGCCTCATAGCAAAGATGAGCGTAAGCGATTTCGTTTATCTTCAGGATTTGATACCATATAAGAATGATGTAAAAGAACGTCTTGAGGAATTAGACCGTTTGTGCCAAGGAGGACTGAAGGCAAAAATCCATTTCTATGTAGAAGCATTGACAAATGGTATCTATGCTAATATGGAGGATATTATGAACGGAGCTCAACAATTCCATCTAGTCACCGAAATTCCTTTTGATACAAACACATGTAAGCTTGATAGCCGGTATATTAGTGTGGTGCATTGTGAGAAGTGTGGCGCTATTTTGGCAAATTGCTCTGTCGATCCGAATTACAAGTATTTCCGTAATCCTTTTGTGAGTGGAGGGCGAAACATTGCTATCGTTAATAATGCAATAACTCCTCAGCCAAACGCAGAACTTTGTGATATTGCGGCTGGTAATCAGATTATACCAAATCAAAGTGGCAATCATTCTGCAATATTGTCTCCAGATTTTTCTTGCCCATGTTGTGGATCGGATGATATTAAGGCATTTAATGTCACTAGTGCAAGTTGCATGCGAAGCATAGCACCTGTTTTGCTTGATAATGCAAGTGAGCACAAAGGCAATCATCCTTATTATGGGCGGCAATTCATCAGTTTTGCAGATAGTAGAAGAGGTGCCGCACAACCAAGCCTTAAGCAAAATCTTATTACAGAAGAGTATTGGGTAATCTCTACCATTTTAAGAAAATTAACGAAGTTTGATTATGAAGAGATAAGGACCATTTTGCAAAATAAACAAAATGATGCTGATAACGTTGAATATGACCGATTAAGTTTTGAACTGAGGGAACTCCGAAATGCTAATCAAAACCATAATGATTCGTTGATTCGAGAAATTGCAGAACGAAATGGTCTGCGTAAGAATGTGATATCTTGGGAGGAAGCACTTAGTGAATTACTTAAAGACGATATGTGTCCTAACTTGGCAGCATGTTTTGCTAAAGAAGAGGACTGGAACTCTCAGAACCGAACCTTAAAAGATGATTATCTCAAGAAATATGTTCTTGGTGCACTTTATAATGTTATGAAGAGTCGTTCGAAAAGGGGATTTTCTGCAGAAAGCTACGGAATATTCAGAACGCATTACCAACAACTAGATGGCCTGTCAAAGCCTCAGGAGGTAGATGCTTTGAATACTGAATTGGAGACTTTGGGTAAGCCCTGCATTGGGGATCAAGACTGGAGAGATTATTTGAAAATATATCTTGATTTCAATGTCAGAACAAACGAGCGCCTGTTCTTCATGGGCAAAACGAAAAAATGGGATTGTTTGGATATTGATAATTGTCGTAATTTGAAAACTACCTATGGACTTCGCCGTTCTATCAAAGACCCAGTATTTGAGAAGGGTATCCATTACAAATTATTATGGAGACTTTTTGATTGTGATGATGAACAACAATTGTCTGCATTAAATCCAAATCTTCCAACATTAGTAGAAAACGTTGTGAAAGTGATGTGGAATGTTCTATTACAAAACCAGATTGTTGTTCAAGGAAAAAGATATTATACAAAATATGGTACTAATACACCTAAATGGTATGATGACGAACCAACTACAGAAGAAAAAAAGAAACACTTTACAGAATATCGACTCAACCTAGCAGATGTTAGTTTCTGCTTATTTGATGATGCGTTCAGAGAAGAAAATGTGAAAGCAATACTCGATACTACCTTTATGGGTCATACACCATACCAGGATGTTTTTCAGAACAATCCAGTGCCAGTATTACCTGTGAGAATTGTATCTTGGAATCCGCCTTATCCATCAAACGCTAATAATACGCTGGAAACTTATTATAACATAAATCAAGTTCCATATCTGCTTTGTCGGAAAACGGAGAATCTCTATAGCCAGAAACCTCTATTTATCCAGTATGAACACACTGCCCAGATTCATAGGGATATGGCAAAACAGAGGATAGAGAAATTTAAGGAACATGATATCAATATTCTAGCATGTTCAACTACGATGGAGATGGGTGTGGATATCGGTGAACTTGAAATCGTTTCCATGTCAAACATTCCACCGCATCCGGCTAATTACAAACAGCGAGCAGGACGTGCAGGACGTGCATTCCAAAACAAGAGCACTTGTGTTACGATTTGTAATTCGGATGCTGTAGGTACTGCTGTATTGAAAGAGCCCAAAGAGGCATTATTGGAGCGTGAGTTGATGCCACCATGCGCAGATTTGAATAGTCCACAAGTTGTTCAAAGGCATATAAACAGTTACTTGTTGCGAGAATTCTTCGTCCAACATGTAACTGGCAACCATGTTATGGCTCAAAGAAGTATTAAGAACTATGAGGTTATCGATTTTTTCCTTGATACCAATTTTGATTTTGAGCCATCAAGAGTTTATCATCATTCATGGAGAAAATTAATCTATAAAACAACATCCCAAAATCAAGACATAAAATATCCTGTAAACTATGATGCAAATACATTCCATAATAATTCATTGTATAATGAGTTTAGAAATTGGCTTGTGGGACTAAGTGTGAATAATGCCCAAATTTGGGGTGATTTGGATTCGTTGAAATCGGGAACGGCTTTGAGTGGAGTCTTGAACCAAGATTTGATTATTAAGACAAGTGATGCAATAAAAGAATTATTTGACCACTTATCTCATGAATTGAATCAAATGCAATCTGTTGCCCAGAAAGCCAACTTGAACTGGCAAGCAAATCCTTTTCCTAAATATGCAGCTCGATTAAATTATGATTTTGTGGGATTATTGAGACAAAACCTACTTACTTATTGCAGTACACATCAGTTCACTCCTAATGCTAACATGCCAGTTAATATCGTTGAATTAAAGGTTCAACACGATAACAATTCATTTGATAACCCATCTCGTGATTTGATAGTTGCATTAAGTGAGTATGCACCAGGGAAGAGCGTAACTATAGATGGAAAGAGTTATACAATAGGAGGCGTGGATTGGGATCGTGAAGCGACTAAGACCCGTGTTCATATTTGTAATAATTGCGGTTATACATGGGATAATGTTGCTGATACAAACTGCCCATTGTGCAAAAACAACAATATCAAACACCATGACATGATTGAGCCTATCGCATTCTTGCCCGAGCAGGAAACTGATCGTGTCGTTGATAAAGCCTCTGAGAACGCAAGCCTTGATGCTCAATTGATTGGGGCCGATGGTCTTCATCTTCAATTCTTAACATCTTTGTGTGACTATGATGTTGAATTACCTCAGGCAAATACGAAGATTTTGTATTTGAATAAAGGTGCTGGCTCTGGTTATTGTATCTGCGATAATAATGGTTGTGGTCGTGCGGTTTTGGAAAACCCGGATCTGCTTAAGAACAAAAGCGTTATTGAATATGTTAGAGATTTGATGTATACAAAAGTGGATCATGAAGACGATACAGTTACCCCGATAAAACGTTGGTCGACTTATGAGCATCAGAACCTTGATTCTTTTGAGCAAGATTATTTTGATTCAACATTAAAAGATATAAAGCGTAATTTGTTTATTGGCGGCTCTATCCTAACTAATTTCAGCATCTTAAAGCCGAACCATTATAGTCGTTTGGGAAATAATTGTAGGGTACCATTCCTTATTAGTAACAAAACCGATGAATCAATTCTTACGACTTTAGGTATTCTGGTTTGTGAAGAGTTGTCTTGTTATGTACCTTGCCAACGACAAGATATTGATTTCCTTGCCACTACATTTAACAGAGGAGAACGAGCACTATGCATCTATGATACGGCAAAGGGTGGAGCCGGATATTCTTCAAAATTAGATTCAAATACATGGCAACTAATGTTGGATAGATGTTTACATCGTCTAGAAGCAATCGTCAATGGCAGTAAAGGTATTGATTCGATTCTCACGCGTAGCACTATGCGTTATCTCGAGGAAGTTGACATCAAAGCAACGTATGATTGGCTTAAAGAAGAATTAAATTCCAGAAATCCGATACCTCAAAACATTAAGAATGTTTATCCTAATACAGTTGTGGTACGTTCGTCATTAATTGATATTAAGGATGCTCTTGATAATGCTCATGCAGCTACACTATTTGTCCAACCAGATATCAACACTTGGAATTATGAACTTGATAATGCGTCTGTTCCGTCATGGAAAGAAACTCGTGGCATTTTCAAATTGGGCGGAAATATCAAAACAGAACTAGCCTTCTGCGGTGATCCTGGTATTATTCCAGCAGGCGCCGCAGATATCATAAAGCATTCTGAAGATTGGGCGACATTTGCTAAGGCTGTTGCCATGCAAAACGGTGTTTATCCTCTTGCTTATGTTGATGGTTGGCTATATATGACAGATGATGCAGAAACTGCTAATTACAATGGTCTATGGGCTAATGGTGAAATCTTTGCCGTTCAAATTTTGAAACCTTTAGTTTCACCATATACCCCAACTTTGCCTGGAGTTTTTGAATACTTCATCAATACAAGTACGGCTTTGGATTCGTCAAAGGGGCTGCTTGACTTAATTATAAGTCTGGATAATAACAATAAAATTAGACAATTTATAGGTCAGGCTCAAGGTCATCAATTGGAATTCCTATACATGGATGAACATTTGAAAAACCAATTAGGAATGATTTTGGCCATTCAGTTCATTGAAGCGTTTGTTAATAAAGTCGGCTGTGATATTACAAAGTTTAAAGTATCATTTATTAATGAGCAGTTTAATGATAGTTACGGACTGACTTATGGTGACTCCTATAGGAAATTAACTGATTCATTTATGTCTGATGTCGATTGTAAAACAATGATAGATGATCTTTTAGCAAATTCTCAATGGGATTATGATGTTGATACATTGCTGTCCC
>Ga0310696_10004923_pt1 | contig 16252 bp, 14 predicted proteins | sample AusTroGonzalo_MG_4_FD_203885 | JGI IMG/M metagenome (GOLD analysis project Ga0310696, IMG submission 203885) | Bovine rumen microbial communities from tropical cattle in Woodstock, Queensland, Australia - Gonzalo_02 (v2) (version 2) | ecosystem: Host-associated > Mammals > Digestive system >...
CGGGCACCACATACTGCGCGTCATGTTCGACATCGCAAAACTCGACGGCGCGTCGGCACAGTTGAAGGACGACATCAACACAATTCTCGAACACGCCGGAGTCACTATGGATGAGTTTGAGAACGATGAGGACAAGCGCAGGGTGGCGCATGAATACTTCGCCCGGAGCTGGGAGACATATCTTTCCGAGGGCAAAGCGCCGACGGAGAAGCTGCAGGGAGTGTTCGACAGGATACGCCAGTGGATGATCGAGGTCTATCACGACGTCGTACAGGCGCTGGGGATTGAGCTTTCCGACGACATGCGGGCGGTGTTCGACAGGATACTTGCAACGCCGGACGAGCTTGCAGAACAGCGGCGTATTGGGGACATGGCGCTTGAGGAAATTACGCGGCGCGAGGAAATGAAAAAGACAAGCGCCGAGATAAGCGAACTTGAAACTCAGGAAGCTGTGGAAGCCGACAACGCAGCTATGACGGACGAGGACGAGCAGAAAGCGCTTGATGACATCGGCGCGTGGTTCGACGAGCAGGCCGCGAAAGCCAAGACCGGCGGGGAAAGCTATGACCAGATAATCGGCGAGCGCGGCGCGGCGAGGCTGGACGCGGCGGACGCAGGTCATAGAATTGACAACCTTGGCATAGCGCGTCAGATGGAGGAAGCCGGGAAGGACGCAAAGACCGTCTGGCTCGCTACGGGATGGCAGAGGGGCACGAACGGCAAGTGGAATTATGAGGTGTTGGACGGGGAAATGAAAATTTTCCCCGAGGCTGTCCAACGTGAAGTTGAAAAGCTGGAGAAACGTTTCATTTACGGAGAAACCCTTACTAAAGCAGAGAAAGAACGGATCACGGAACTTAGGAAACTTCTTGACAATAACAGAAAATTTGTGGAAAAGCACGACAGGCTCAAGTTGGGCGATATCTACGACGCGCCGGAGCTGTATAAGGCTTATCCTGCGTTGAAAAATATGGATGTCGAATTTAGAGATATTGGCAAGGCGATGGGTGGATATTCTCCAATGGCGGGGAAAATTATCCTAAGCCGTGACTTCGTGACAAATAACGTGACGCGAAACGCAAAAAGTACCCTCATTCACGAAATCCAGCACGCAATACAGCATATTGAAGGTTTTGAGACGGGGGGTGGGGTGCAGCAGGTTGAGCAGGAATACGCTGACTACGCTGATACTCTAAAGAGACTTCGGCAAAATCTTGAACTTTGGCAGCATGACGCGGGGAGCCGGGAGTTTGTCCGGAAGAGCATGGAGGAAATACGCGAGGGGAAGAAAACTCTGGAACAGCATTGGAAGGATCTTGAGGAGTTTTACGCAGCTTCCCCTTATGCGGAGCAAATCAGGAAAAACCAACAGGCCATTGATGATTTAGTTAAAGAGCGCCGTGAGAAGTATGGCGACAAAGACACGCCGGGAGAGATTTACCTTCGTTTGGTGGGCGAAGTGCAGGCCCGCAACGCCAGCGCCCGCATGAACATGACCGCCGAGGAACGACGTCAAAAGCTGCTGTCTGAGACGGAAGACGTGAGCCGTGAAGACCAGATCGTCCTTCGTGACGCGCTGGGGAGAGCTGAAAGCTATGACCAGGAGGCGCTGCACGCCACACCGTATGAGTTTGACCGTTTCATGCTGGAGCATATCGGCAGCGGCGACGGGAATATGGCCGAAGGTTACGGGCTGTACTACTCCGACGATGAGCGCGTGGCAGGGTTGTATGAGAAGCAGTTTAAGGACGAGCGTGGAACTGGGCGCGTCTATAAGGCGGAGATCCCCGAGAACGACGTGCTTCTTGACCGGGACGCCACGATGGAGGAGCAGCCGGAGGTTGTGAAAGAGGCCGCGCGAGCCGCTGTGGAGGAGTTCGGCGAGGACTTTTCCCCGGAGACACTGAAGAGCGAAGCCATGTCGTTTGGGACGTGGGGTGGAGAGGGGGAACTGTTCTATAACAAGCTGAGCGAAAAGCTGGGCGGCGACAAAGAAGCCTCGATGTGGCTGAAGGACCACGGCGTGCCTGGGGCACGGTACGCGGCCAACGAATACGAGGCTATGGACGAGGCGGACGGGACGGAAACAGGACATAACTATGTCATCTGGGACGATAACGCCGTCAGCATGATTGAGGGCTACGAGCAGTCAAGGGGAAACGGCACAACCGCAACAGACGCTATCGAGGATTACGCCCGCGCGATGGAGGACTACGACAACAAGGTCACGGCGCGGGAATACGTTGACCAGATAACGAAGCTGATCCGCCAGAACGGCGGGTTGCGGCTGGATGACTTCATAGGCAACATGGGCGAAGAGCTGGCGAAGGAGCTTCGCAAGAAGTGGCCGGGGCTGTTCAGGAACACGACGCAGGGGCCGCAGCTTGACCTCGACCAGATGACGCAGCAGCTCCAGGCCAACGGGATTAACATCGACGTTCAGGGACTTGTGAATTGGCTTTCCGATACACTGAACGAGAAGCCCGTTAAGCCCGTGCCTCCGGCGCTGAGCGCGGAGAACCTGAAAGCGGCGGTCGATAAGTACGGCGCGGAAAGGGTAATTGATTACCTTTCGGAAAGGCAGAAGTATCTGGAAGGGCAGAACCGGAAGGAGACGGACGCCGACACGCTGAGGGCGATAAACAAGGAGCTGCGGGCAATCGACAGGCTTATTGCCGGAGACAAGGCCGCGAGAGAGAAGCAGCGTCTCAGGGAACATTATGAAGATTGGATAAGCCGGCTAAAGGCTGAGAACCGGGAAAAGCTGGCAGCGGAAAAGCAGCGCGGGAAAGAGAGGACCAATAACGCCCTGGAGAAACTGAAACAGCGTTATGCTGCCATGCTGGAACGCAAAAAAGAACTGCGGAAACTCGGCGTGAACATCGACAAGACGGTACGCGCAATCAACCGCATGGCCGACGCAAAGAGCATAAACGTTGACAGGGCGGAAGAGATAAAAGCCCTGTTGAAAGACTATGACCTCAAGCGCCGGAACAGCAAGACCAAGAATCGCCGTGCGTGGGTTAGCGAGCTGCTTGAGCTGAATAATCTCACGGTTCAGGAGGCGATGAGGCTCAATCAAGAGGAGCTTGACTTCCTCGGCATTAAACTCGAGGACCTGCGCTACATCGGGACAACGACACTCGACGAGATGACTTTTGGCGATTTGAAACAGCTTCGCGCACAAGTGGAGGAGATTTACCAAAAGGGCCGGCAGGAATACGACGAGTGGGCGCAGAACAACCACGAAAAAGCGATGGCGATGCGGGAAGGTTTTGTGGACAGCCTCGCCAAGACCAAAAGCCCGGAGGCAAAGGCTATAACCGAAAGCGGAGACCTCTACAAGCAATACGACGGACTGACTGGGTTCCTCGCAAAACTGAAAGACGGACTGTACAGCTCGACACTTACGCCGGATCAGCTCTGGGATTGGCTGGATAAGGGCAGAGGGAAGTACAAGGGCGCGTTCATCGACATGTGGAACATGATACAGGACGGCCACGACAGGAGCGAGAGACAGGTCAACCGGCGCGTTCAGGACATGAGGGACGGGCTGAAAAAGCTTGGGTTCACGCGGCGTCAGCTGAATAAGGTGATCGGTGACTTCGGGCAGTTCGGCAAGACGGCGGGGACCATCAACGGCATTGAGCTGTCATGGTCTCAGGTCATGGGGCTGTATCTCGGTATGAGAAATCCGGAGCACGCGAAGGCCATAATCTACGGCAACTTCGTGAACGGCAACGGACAGGGCCCGGTGATGAGCGTGGAACAGGCGGAGAACACCGTTAGACAGTTCATCAATCTTCTGTCGCCTGAAATGAAACAGGCGGCGGAGCTGATAACAAAGGACTTCGATGAGAACTTCGACAGGGTGAACGAGGCCCTTAAGCGAAACTTCAACATGAGCATGGACAGGGTGGAGAACTACACGCCCATGCGGAGGCTGGAAAGGCAATCTCGGCAGGGACTCATTGACATCGAGACTGCGGAGACAATCAAGAAGGGCGAGAGCAACGCGCCGATTATCCAGCAGGTGGAAAAGGGGTTCATGAACGAGCGCCAGGACATCAGCGAGGAGCGACAGAGAGGCGTGAGTCTCGACGTGTGGAACAACTGGATGAACGCCGTGAGGGCCGAAGAGGACGCAGCCTCGCTGGGAGGAATAGCGAAGAACGTGACGAGTGCTCTGCTGAGCGAGGGCGAGGACGGAAGAGCCGTCTCAAGTATGATTAAGGACAAGTTCGGCAAGAGCGTTTGGGGCACGGCGGCGAACTTCATCAGCGACGCGTTCACCGACAGACAAAGGACAGCGAGCGACGTGCTGACCGGCATGAGCGGATACTTCATGCGGGCGCGGAGCGTGGCGAGCGTGTGCTGGAACGGTTCCGTGTGGCTTATCCAGACTACAAGCTACCCGCTGTTTCTGGCGTTTCACAGCGCGGTCAACGGCCCTGTGTCCATGATAACCACGCTTGGGAAATTCGCGGCGCACCCGCAGCAGTTCTTGGAAAACGTCTATGAGTTAAACCCGCAGCTGCGGAACACGGGCGGCTTTAAGGAGCTTAACGCGCTGAGACGGGACGCGGCGTGGGGAAGCAGAAAGTGGCAGAGGGTACTCGATATGGGCTATGTGCCGTGTATGATGCTGGACAGGTGGACGAAGGCCGCCGGGTGGTATTCCGTCTATGAGGCAAGCAGGGAACAGGGCATGAGCGAACAGACGGCAATACACAAGGCTGACAGGGCCGTGAGGATAACGCAGCCCGCGTCTTATGGCAGAGACCAGGCGAGACTGTGGCGGCAGCCCGGCATAATGAAACTCATGCTCCAGTTCACATCGGCGACAGCGGCGCACTTCAACATGACGGTGTATGACGTTGTTCAGGGGCTTGCAAGCAAGGAGTGGAACGGCGTTAAGCACGCGTTCTCTACAGTTGCCGCCTTGGTTGCTACGGCGTGCCTGACAAAGGCGTTCAGGGACGGCCTGCCGGGGAACGACGACGAGGACGACGACGACCCGCAGAGCTTGGGCAGTTGGGCTGCGGAGGCGGTGACAAAGCAGTTCGTGAACTCGTGGCCGCTATTTGGACATGAGATTGCGAACGCGTTTGATACGTGGGTACTCGGCAAGAGGAAGTCCCCGGAATACAGCGTATTTGTAACACCGCTGGCACGGTTGCAGAGGGCTTATAAGCTCGCGAACAAAGAGGATGCAGACGACAACGACGCGAAGAAGGCAGCGTGGTATGTCGTTGAGGCGCTGGCAACGTCCGGCCTTGCACCAATCCCGGCGACGGGAATCCGGCGCTTGGCGGAGTGGCTGACACCAGACGAAGAGGAATAAGAGATTACAAAGGGCTCCGGAAACGGGGCCCCTTATTTTAGGGGTGATCTGATGTACACGGGCAACGGAGTTACAACTGATTTCCCCCTGCCGGATGGGGTAGACGGGAGTACCGTCTGGCTCACGCCGCCGGGGGGACAATCAATCATGATGGAAACCGGCGCGACCTACACGATAGTGAGCGGGGCCGTGCGTTTCATTATCCCACCGCCGAACGGATGGACGGTCAGCTTCTGTAAGCCGGCGGAAGATGGGCAGGTCATGACGGACGGATACGTCGTGGTGTATGCCAACGGGACCATGAAGACGGTCAGCGAGGACCCGGCTGAACTGGTGGAGCAGGCGCTGGCGCTGCTGGCCCAGGCGAAGAAAGAACGGGAGGAGACAGCGGCACTGATCGCGTCGAAGGGCGCAGAGGTCAAGACGCTGGCGGACGAGGCAAAGGCTGCGATTGAGGGGCGGCTCCTGAACTACGGCGCGAGGGCTGAGGAGGCTATCGCGGCGGCTGCAAGCGCGGCAAGGGCTGACGCTGCGGAACGGGTGAGTGCGGCCATCGAGGAGCTGAGAGCCGGACAGGAGAGCGTGACGGAGGCGAGGGACGAGATAAGGCTGGCCCAAGCCACGGTACGGAACGCGGCAAAGACGGCGGCGCTGGAGGCGGCGCAGGACACTGAGAATGAGGTGCATGACTGCTGCAGGGAGGCGCTGGAGGCATACGAAAAGATACGAGCGCTGAGCCCGGAGCTGGAGCAGCTGGCCGAACAGGCAAGGAGCGCGGCGACAACCGCCGGGCGCGAAGTGGCCCAGACGATGACGGCGCAGTACAACGTTCTGCTGGAGGATCTGAGGGGCATTTATGGGCGGCTGAACCGCGACGTGGAACGCGAGACGGAGAGGGCGGAGAAGCGCCACGCAGAGAAAATCGAGGAGATGTCGCGTATCCGGGACGAGGCGGAGAGAGCAGCACGGAAGGCAAGCCTGAACGAGGAGGGCTGCCGGAGGCTGGCCGTCAGGACCGAGGAGACGGAGGGGCGCGTGAGGAGGTTCGCCGAACGGGTATCGTCCTTCGAGAACGCCTGGAACGCGCGAATATCCCGCGAGATAGAAGCACGAAGAGCAAAGGAGGAAAACTGAAATGGCCGATACGGCAGGGAATATGTTTTATCGCGGCGAATGGGTGTTCTGCAAGGAATACTCGCCGGGGGACGTGGTCCAGAGGGGCGGAGAGCTATATCTCTCCATAAAACAAAGCGCGGGGGAGGACCCCGCCGACCCGCTGAACAGCGAGTATTGGATGCTGATGATGGCGAAAGTCGATACGCCAAAGCAGCATAACGAACTTGAGGGGCTTCAGGGCGGCGGGACCAACGAGTATTACCACGTGCTGAAGGACCATGCGCAGGCGATACTCAAGTCAAATTCGCCGGGAACGGATAACCCATTCTTGACTGTGGCGGATATGCCGGCGCTGGAGAAGCGGGTGGCGGCGTTCAAGTTAAAGGAAGCCCCCGAAGGGATAGGAACGCTCTACGCGGCGGCGTTCGGCGACGGTGTTTTCGTGGCTGTGGGGGACAATACGGCGGTGACGAGCACCGACGGCGAAAACTGGATACGGCGGGCCATCACAAACGGGTATATGCGCGGCGTAGCATACGGCGGCGGTGTTTTCGCGGCTGTGGGACTGGGCGGACGCGCTATGTACAGCGAGGACGGCGGCGAGACATGGACCGACGGCGTGGCCCCGGACGGGGACTGGAACGCCCTCGCGTTCGGGAACGGCATGTTCGTGGCAGTATCCGACGGGAAGATCATGTTCTCTGCTGATGGGAAGACGGGATGGAGCGCGCGGGACGTGCCGGATGGGTACGGCGAGGCAATATGCTTCGGCAACGGCGTGTTCACCGCAATCGGGCCGAAGGGCGCGATGACCAGCCTGGACGGGGTGAACTGGACAGAGCACGAGACGCCAACAGGCACATGGAGGTGCGGAACATACGGCATCGGAATGTTCATGGCTCTTGCTGGGAAATGTATGACATCGACGGACGGTGGCGAGACATGGGAGGCTTCGGTTTTGCCATCGGGCGGCTGGGACGCTGTCTGTCACGGCGGCGGGTTCTTCGTGGCCGTGGGGAACAGCGCACAGCGCATCGTGACGGGGGACAGCGGGCTTGTGTGGGAACAGACGGCGGCGCCTAACTTCGTGTGGCGTGGGCTGGCGTTCGGTCTGGGGATGTTCGTTGCCGTTGGCGGCGGGATTATGGCCGCGAAGGTCGTTGACGTCGCGGCGGCGCTGAACAGTGCGGACAGTCCGAACGCGGACAACCCATTTGTCACGTCCTCCGATCTGAACGGAGCGAAGGACGCGCTGGAAGCGGACATAACCGAGCTTGACGAGAAGCAGAGGGACTTCAAGAATAGGCTTGATGAGTATGGTGAGGCGATAGAGGCACTCGCGCCGGTGGACACTCTGGACGGGGACGAGACGGACAAGGCTCCGAGCGTTCACGCTGTGAAGGCGGCCATCGACTCAATCCCGATAAGCAAGAGTTTCTATCGCGGGGCATTCCCTGACCCGGCTGCACTGAGGGGAGCATACCCGACAGATGAGCCGGGGGCATACGCCACAGTTCTGTCCACTGGGACGATATGGATATGGTACATGTCGGACTGGGTAGACAGCGGGAAAGCACAAACCGAGGTGGAAGTCGTTGACAATTTGACGACAGACGACGGGACAAAAGCGCTCTCGGCTCGGCAGGGCAAGAAGCTGAATGAAAAAATCGAGGGGAAGAGCAGCGCGGCACGGATAAACATCACTATTCCGGGCACTGGGTGGATAGAGGATGAGGAGGACACGACCGGCTATCCGTGGCATGCGGACGTGCTCAACAGCGTGATTTCATCTGGAATGACGCCTATATATGCGTTGCGGCTGGATAGCCTGGGGGCCGCGATAGAGGCCGGAGTGGCCCCAGTGTGCCAGACGCTGGACGGGGCTCTGAGAGTATGGGCGGCGGACCCCCCGGAGGAGGCTCTGACCGGGGCGCTGACGCTGCTCATGCCGGGCGGGGAAATCCTGGCGGAGGATGACTTCGCCACGGACGAGGAAGTGGACGACGCGATAGGGCCAATTTGGAACGGGGACTAATCTGAAGCCCACATGATCATACGCGACGGTGCGCAACGTCGCTGATGATACAAACATTTCATAGGAGGTTTTTTATTATGGCGTATGATGAGACAAAAGCGGTACGACTGAAGCATTTGGTAGCTGAGGCTACGGCGGCGAAGGCAGCGATAGACGCGGTACAGGCGGCTATCCCCACGAAGGTAAGTGACCTGACGAACGACAGCAACTTCCAGACGGAGACACAGGTTGACTCGAAGATCAGCGCGGCGGTGGCCGGTGCGCTCCAGCCCGCGGGCTCCATCGCGTTTGCGAATCTGCCCGCTGCGGCGGCTGCGAACCTCAACAAGATTTACAACATCACGGATGCCTTCACCACAACGAGTGATTTCGTGGAGGGAGCCGGCAAGAGCTATCCCGCCGGCACGAACGTGGCCATCATCAACGTCGGGACCGAGCAGACCCCGTCCTACAAGTATGACACGTACACGGGCGTCTTCGATTTCTCCGGCTTTGCCAATAAGGTCAGCGGCGCGACCAGCGGCAACTTCGCTGCGCTGGACTCCAACGGCGATCTGACCGACAGCGGCAAGAAGGCTGCGGACTTCGTGGAGGCTGAGAGCGGCAAGCGCCTCATGACCGACGCGGAGGGCACAAAGCTGGGCGGCATTTCCAGCGAGGCCAACAAGACCACCGTTACCACCGAAGGCAGCGGCGCGATTGAGATTGATGGTGTTTCCAAGACTGTGGTTTATTTTGCCACGGACGCGGAGGTAACGGAGGCGCTGGGCGGCGTATGGACCCCCAGCTCCGGCAATTAGTGCTGCGGAAGGCATGAGGGGCGGGGGTAATACCCCGCTCCTTTTTAGTTTGGAGGATGGAGGATGGCGGCAATGAGTTATGACAATACTAAAGCCGTGCGTCTGAAGCATCTGGTGGAAGAGGCCACGGCGGCAAAACAGCATATGACCGTAGAGGTCGGCGCACTCGCCCAGGACATTTTGGATTTGATACCGTCCCCAGCTGCCATGACACTTCCAGCGGCGGGGTGGACGAACAGCAGCGGGATTACGGATTACCCGTATTTTTACGATTTGCCGGTTGCCGCTGCGACCGCTACGGACGCAGCGGAAGTGTGCATCGACGCAACCGGTCAGGTGACAGCTGCCGCATGCGGGCTATGCCCGACATGTGAGACGCGGGCCGGGAGCATTCGCTTTTATGCGGCGGCGGCCCCAACGGCAGCCATAACCGGGAATTACATTTTACGGAAAACAGACGCGGCAAGCGCATAAAGGAGGAAATAAGAAAATGGGAATAGGAACAGTTAATGTGCCCGGTTTAGGGCGAAGCGGAATACCGGAGGCCCCACTGGATGGGGAGAAATATCTCCGGCAGAGCGGCGCGTGGTCGGCGCTAACAGAGATCGGCAACCTGGCCAACCTTGCCACCACCGCCAAAACCGACCTTGTCGCCGCCATCAACGAGATAGTCTCGTTCAGCAAAGCCTTAAAGGAGGGCACCGGCGCTGGTCTGCACAATAGCATCTATCGTGGCAAGTACCTTGGCGACCATGTAACGGCTGAACAGTGGGCAGCAATACAGGCCGGGACGTTTGATGACCTGTGGGTCGGCGACTATTGGACCATCGGCGGACACAACTGGCGCATAGCGGATTTTGATTATTTTCACTTTGGTAACGGAGCCCACCATATCGTGATCGTCCCGGATTCCGCTCTGTATCAGGCAAAAATGAATGATACGAACACAACTGAAGGCGGCTATGCCGGGAGCAAGATGCACACGACAAATCTGGAACAAGCCAAAACACTGATCGCCAATGCTTTTGGTGCGGCACATATCATGCGGCATGAGCTATCCTTTTCAAATACCGTTACAAACGGCGTTGTAACTGGTGTCGCCCAATTTGAATGTACGGTAGAGCTGATGTCCGAGCGGATGGTTTATGGCTGTTCAATCGCAAGTGGTAATGGTTTTAATGGAACGACATATAATGTGGCTTGGACCGAAATGAAGAGCCAGCTTGCACTTTTCCGACACAGGGCGGACATGATAGGAATAAGTGGTTTTACCTGGCTATATGATGTAGGGAAGACGGATCGTTGGTGCTGTCTCTATGACGATCTCACGTACTGCGGTATCGCGCACTATGGAGCCCCTTCGGCGGAGATGGGTGTGCGTCCGTATGTTTGCATCTATCAGGCCACAGCGTAAGGAGGAGAGAACATGAGCTATAAAATCACACTGTCCGACGGGACAATAATCGACAATCTTGAGCTGAACGGGAACAACTTTGTTTCCCGAACTCCGCTCACGGCGGCAAATTTCGCGGGAAAGTTGGCACATGTCACCATTGAAGGTCCCGAGGATGGATACGGGCTTGTAGGCGAGCATGGCCCCATGATGCTGGCGGAAAACCGCGTGCAGGGCTGGCCGGATGGGTATTATTTTGTTCTTCTGGATATACCACCGGCAGAGCTGGAGCGACGGCAGACACGCGGCGATATCGAGTATATCGCCATGATGACGGGCGTTGAGCTTGAGGAGGCAGAATAATTATGGCAACGAACAAGAGTGAGAAATTCGCGAAAGTGAAGGGACTTTACGACAGCGGCGCGTGGGGCGAGAAGTACGTCAGGGGTGCGGTCGTGAAGGGCTGGATTACGGCAGAGGAGTTTAAGGAGATTATGGGGAAGGACTATGCTTAACGCGGTTTTGAACCTTGCGGCGGCAACTATTGTTGCCTGCCTGACGCATGAGGGCGGCCACTGGCTGGCCGCTCTCTGCTTCGGGAAACGGATACGGTTCTGGTTCGAGTGGGGACGGCTGTTTGGTGTTGTCCCCGTTCCACGTGGCGTGTGGAATATGCCGGATATGGCGCGGTGGAAGCAGAGAATTACAGCCCTCGCGGGGTTTGGCACGGAGTTTGCCGGTGCAGTGTTTACGCTGTCTATTGGTTGGGCTTGGCTGCTGCTGGTTGCAGCATTGCATATCACGGCGTATCCGTTCTACGCAGGCGACGCTAACGACTTTAAGTGGATTTAAGTGGATTTAAGAGGATTTTAAGAAGTTTTGAAGGAGGGGATTTAGATGTGGGGGATGCTGTACAACGTAGCAAGCTGGGCTGTTGATAGGGTGTTAGGGGCAGAAAGAAGTATGCCGGAAAAGAGTGGTGCGGAGAAACGAGCCGCTGTCGTGTCTTTTCTGGACGCCATGATCCCCTTGCCGCAAAAGCTGGAGGGAATCGATGACGCAGTTATAGGGTGGGTTGTCGATTGGGTCTGTGAAAAGCTGAACTGGCTGACGGACTATGACTTCTCCAAAACCGAGTTGAACGAAGAGCAGAAGGAGAAGGTCGTGGGCGTGCTGGGCGTCTCTGTTGCCAGCGTAGCTGACACGGCGGGCAAGAGCCTGGGCGAGAGACTTGACGCGCTGTACGAAAAGTACGGCGTCGAAAAGGCTGCGAAGCCTGCATCAGAGTCCACAGCGGAGACAAAACCTGAACCGGCAGTGGCGGCGAAACCCACAGTTGATGAGAACTGGGAACGCTCCATCGCATTTTCCTTAAAGTACGAGGGCGGCCAGAACTTCACTGTCGTGAACGGAAAGCCTGTCGTAAAGGGTTCAGCGAAAGCAGACAAGGGCGGCGCGACAGCTTATGGCATCACGATACCGGTGCTGAAAACTGCCTATGCCGCCGGAGTTGTTCCCCATGCGGACATCTGTAAGCTCACGCAGGCCGAAGCGAAGCTGATTTACAAGAAGAATTATTGGGATAGGTACGGCTGGGACGAGCTGGCATGGCCTGTGTGCCTGTGCTGCTTGGATTGCTCTATAAACCACGGTGGCTTTGCATGGATCCTCCAACGGGCAGCGGTGGAGTGCGGACAGCGCCCAACGGTGGATGGGAAATTCGGCCCGCAGACATTCGCAGCGCTGAAAGCGTGCGGCCCAATACAGCTTGCGACAGCAATCGTGCGGCAGCGCAAATCGTATTATGAGAAGATTGTTGCTCGTGACCCATCGCAGAAGGTATTTTTGAAAGGTTGGATGGCTCGCGCTGACGCAATGGCAAAAGCAGCGGGGGTGTGTTAAATGGACCTTCGCGATGAACATACATCCTTAGTACTCAGCACGATTGCTGTAGCTGTGCTGGGAGCATTCGTGAAATGGCTGCGAAAAGATACGCACAGTTGGCTGAAGCTGATCATTATGGCTATCACATCGGGGTTTATCGGTCTGCTCTCCCATTACGCTATGAATTGGCTGGAGCTGGACATCCATCTCCAATTCTTCATCTCAGGGATTGCAGGTTATGTTGGTGGCGGCCTGCTGGACGACACAGCTACGCGGTTTCGTGGGCTGGTGAACAGCGGCAGCAGCATTCTGGAAGATAAAATAAAACGGGGCTGAAAGGCCCCGCTATCCTCTTAACCCATCAAGATAATCTCCCCACCACTGCATCATTCGCCGCCGCTCGTCCATGTACTCGGCGCGGTTGTACGCCGCACGAACGGCGTTCGTCTCCACGTGGGCAAGCTGACGCTCTATCACGTCCGGGGCAAAACCGTGTTCGTTGAGGAGCGTTGAGGCCATACCCCTAAAGCTGTGCGGCGTGGCCTTGCCAGCGCCGTAGCCAAGTTTCACCAGCGTGTGCTGTATGACCGTTGCGGACATGGGATGCTTGCGGAACGGCATAATAAAGCAAAACTCAGGATGCTGGGTAATGTCGCGGAGAGCTGTGAACAGTGCGATTACCTGTGGGGACAGAGGGACAAGGTGTTCTCTCCTCATCTTCATACGCTCGGCGGGGATGCGCCATTCACATTCTTCAAAATCAATCTCAGGCCACCTTGCAAGGCGCAACTCGCTGGGACGGACGAAGGTGTAGGCGAGCAGCAGAAGGGCAACGCGGGCAACAGGATTGCCGTCGTAGCCGTCTATCGCCTTCAGAAGTTCACGCGCCTGAGCCTCAGTGCGTATCGTGGAGCGGTGCGTGGTTGCGCGATAGGGGCTGAGAGCATCACCGGCCTGCGCTGCGGGGTTCCATTCGCAAAGACCGGCGGCTATAGCGTAACGAAATATCTGCGCTATCATGCTCTTCACACGTTGCCCTAAGTTTGCCCCCTTGCCCTCTTGAATTTTCCTTGCGTGAGCTACTATCTCCTGTTGAGATATGGAGCGAATATCACGGCCTCCAAATTGGGGGAGAATGTAGCGGTCAAGGCGCGAACGCTTGTCATCCAGAACCCGTGGGGTATTGGATGGGACGCAGCGGGTTTTATACCACTCCTCGGCGGCGGCGGAGAACAGCGTGGGCGTTTCCTTCTCTCTACCTTTGGCGGAATACTTCAACTCTCGCGCTTCCTTCAGACCAATATCAGGATAACGGCCAAGCGAGTGTTTATGCTCCTTGCCGTTCTCCCATGTTCGATAGTACCAATACTTTTCCCCCGTCGGCATGACTGCGATATACAATCCCTGTCCGTCGCTGACAAGATAACGCTTATCACGCGGCTTTAGGTTCTTTATCTTCAGCTCCGATAACGCCATAATCACCCCTCCGATTTGAGGCACAAATAAGGCACGGTTTTATATTGTCATTTGCCGTCATTTTGTGTCGTGTGACATAGCATGACAATAGCATAAAAACGCTATATTGCAAAGGTTTTTGTCATGGATTGTCATAGGAGGACATAGTAGTGTTGCTTCTATGCCGGAAGGCGCTTCATATCAATAATATACGGTGATGTGAGCAATTATGTAATTAACGAATTATCGTGAGGCACGGTTTGAGGCACAAAAAAGAAAAAACTCCCCTCTTGCTGATTGGGGGGAGTTTTAGCATTTAGACTAATTGTGACTTACTTCTACTAACTCTCATACACCGCAGGAGTTGGGTTGACCACAAGGCTTATGGGAAGGGTAAAGTGAACGCGATTAAGCGCTTCAGTCTGTGTATCCCCAAAGTCAACGATTAGTGCATCCTGAGAGCTTATTTCCGCCCTTCGAACCGCCAAATCAAATGTCACTTGTATTGGCTGTTCCCCGTGCGCCCATGGATTTATCTTTATATCATTGTTGTAAGTAACATTCTGAGCCATCCCCATGCCACACATAATCTGACATATTGTTTCTTCAATGAAAGATTTGATTGTTAATGAGGGCATTTTATCATCGTGATGTATAGCCATTTGGTATCTCCTCCTCACCACATCGACGATAGGCGCTGTAGCGGCGGGACTATGCCTATCATCCTGCCAAGGAAAAACAGGTCATCTATATTGTCCATCGGCACAACAATATCCTCATAATCCTTGTTCCATGCGTGGAGGCGGATTTTATCCTTCTCAAACGTCACGCCGCGAAGGAGCAATCGGCCTTTGTACAGGCACAGGGCAAGGTCACTGTCCCCAATCTCAATGTCGGCAATGAGTATCCTGTCCCCACTGTGAACCTTCGGTTCCATGCTGTCGCCCTCAACGGGGATAATGTGATACCCCCCGTCACGTAACTGCCACGAATACCCTACCAGTTCGGATGCGAGAATAGGATACTTCCCCTCTTCTTCCCAAGTAACTTCCTCCGGGTATCCGTTCCCGTCCCCACAACAGGCTTTGACGTTGCTCGAAACCACGGGGACCCAAACGACATCGGAATAACGCACCGAGGGAGAGGCTGATTCCCCTATCTCCTCTGCCACGGTATGAGCCATACCTTCTAATGTGGCTTGCCGTTTTTGCTCATCTTGCGGCACAGACGGAGCAATCCCACCGTACTTCGTCAACTCCACCACCGCTTGAAGCGCACCGGGAGGCGCGGGGTTGTCCGTCTCCCCGGTGAGGTACGCGACGCTGGTGTTGAGTGCAGCGGCAAGGGCGGGTAACTCTTCAGCGCGTGGGGAACGTTGTCCCTTTTCCCATTTCCGTATGGTGTTAGCGTGGACTCCGGCCTTTTCCCCTAAACATTCCTGAGATATATGGATACTGCGTCTGCGTTCTTTTAATCGCTCTCCAATGGGCATATCTTCTTCCCACCTTTCATCATATAGGATACTCTTTTGTGTTGCTTTTGGCCAGAAACAAAAGGATTGGTTATCCGACACAAGCGAGTTGCTTGCCTATTGACAAAACACTTTTGAGTTGATAGAATACAACACATAAGAGTTGATTTGAAGGAGGCGATGATGTGAAACTGAAGGAATGGCGCGAAAAGCGTGGGTTATCCCAAGAAAAGTTAGCGGAATGTGTTGGTGTTCATGAGAACACAATCCGAAAATGGGAGAAATCATATCGCGAACCACGCGCATCGGACATCGCCAAGCTCGCGCAAGCCCTCCACGTCACGGAGGCGGAGTTGCTGAACGGGCCAGAGAACAACAAAATCACCATTGAGGTGGTTTTCGGCAAAATGGATGAAGAGGAGGTTTTAGACATGAGCAAGAGCGGAGGAAACAAGTTTAAGTTGTTTTTTGACAACGACGGCGCAATAGGTATTCACGGCGGGGCGAAGTTTCACTCGCTGGAGGATATAGACAACTTCCTCGCCGACGCGCGGGGGGAGTTGGTACAGAGCTTTGCGTTTCAGCAGAGCCGCGGGGCGCTGCCCGCGATGGCATAGAAGGAGATGGTGCCATTTCTTGCAGGTGCGGTATTCGTTGCGGCGCAGGTGTACATCATCTGGAAAGAGCCGCTGGCATGGCTCATCAGCGCGATGGTGTTTCTGCTGTACAGGGCGAGTATAGGCAATTAGAGCAG
>Ga0310696_10004925_pt1 | contig 16250 bp, 7 predicted proteins | sample AusTroGonzalo_MG_4_FD_203885 | JGI IMG/M metagenome (GOLD analysis project Ga0310696, IMG submission 203885) | Bovine rumen microbial communities from tropical cattle in Woodstock, Queensland, Australia - Gonzalo_02 (v2) (version 2) | ecosystem: Host-associated > Mammals > Digestive system >...
GGAGTCATCGCAGAACACTACGCGCTGGTCTTTCAGCATGTCGCCGTTAGGGATAAGTTTCATCTTCGCCACGAGCGAGCGACGGCTCTGATTGCCGGGGGTGAAAGAACGGGGCCAGGTGGGGGTGTATTTCAGCACGGCGCGCTTATAGGGAATCTTCTTTCCGTTTGCATAGCCCAGGGCCATGCCAACGCCTGAGTCGGGGATGCCGCAGACGAGGTCGGCTTCCACGTTGTCTTTTTCGCCCAGCTTCTCACCGTTGCGTTCGCGGACTTCCTCCACGTTGATGCCCTCATAGGTGCTGGCGGGGAAACCGTAGTAGACCCAGAGGAAGGAGCATATCTGGCAGCGCTTAAACGCCGGCTGTAGCACTTCTATGCGGTCGGCCCAGAGGCGGACTATCTCGCCCGGACCAACATCGCGCATCACCTTATAGTCCAGATTTGGGAAACTGGTAGTCTCGCTAGAGACGGCGTAGGCTTGGATAAACTCGTCGGTTCCGATGGGAGATAGGCGGTGCACCTCCTTGCGTCCAATCACGATGGGCGTGCGTCCCAGAAAGTCGCGGGCGGCGATGATACCGTCCTCGGTGAGGATGAGCATGGAGCATGAACCTTTGATTTTCTGGTAGACCAGGTTGATGCCGTCTACGAAGGTGTTTCCCATGTTGATGAGTAGAGCGACGACCTCCGTTTGGTTCAGGTTGTTGGCACTCTGCTCGCTAAGATGCATGCGCAGGGCCAGCAGCTCGTCGGCAATCTCCCGGAGGTTGTTTATTTTCGCTACGGTCACCACAGCATAGCGACCCAGATGACTGTTGATGATAATGGGCTGCGGGTCGGTGTCGCTGATGACGCCCAGTCCCTGGTGGCCGGAGAAGTCTTTCAGCTCGTCCTCGAACTTTGAACGGAAGTAGTCGCGCTCCAATGAGTGTATGCTGCGGCTGAAGCCCCGCTCGCTGTCGTAGGTGACGAGCCCCGCCCGCCGCGTACCCAGGTGTGAGTTGTAATCTGTGCCGTAAAACAAGTCGTTTACGCAGTCACGCGTAGAAATGGTTCCAAAGAATCCGCCCATGGTTTGTATCCTGTTTTTGCTTGATTATCGCAATTTGGGGGCAAAGGTACAAAAAAAAAGTGTACCTTCATCCCTTTTGGGTATAAAAAATAATAAGAGACACGATTATTTTCCATAGAAAAAGAGGATGCAGCTGTCTGCATCCTCTTGTTTATAAGTTGTGAGTAGGATTTCTTACTTCACGACCATCTTCTTGCCATCGCGGATGATGACACCCTTAGCAGCGCTATTCACGCGGACACCCTGGAGGTTGTAAGCGGGAGCAGTAGCGTCAGCAGCCTTGATATCGTTGATACCCTGAGTTGTATTGACACCAAACTCATAATCCTCGAGCTTGCCTAGATCTAGAGATTCGCTTGAAGGACTTGTGAATCCGATACCATAAATCTTGCCAGTACCCTCAATATCTTGAAGAGCTTTCACTTTAAGAGTGATAAGCTTACAATGGGTTGAAACAAAGGGAGTCTGGTCACTATCAATGAGAATGAAGAGAAGACCTCCATCTGCCTTTCCTTTCAAGTCATAGATGAAAGAGTCATCACCATTTTCACCCCAAGGGTTATTTTCTTCATCAATGCTGCAAGCTTTCTTTAATGCCTTCGTCTTAGCAGCCAGCATCTCATCTTTGGAATTGAAACCATCAAGAATAAGACCGTCAGGGAAAGAAACTGAGAAGTTCGTTCCAGCAACAACTCCAGGAGCTTCGTAGTCAATGTTAATCACAAGTTCAGCAGTTTCTCCTGCTTTAATTGTAATATCTTCAGCTATAAGAGATTTTTTCATCTCCTGTGCCTGAATACTACCTGCAAGGGCGAAGAGCCCAGCTACCATCAAAAGAGTAAATTTCTTCATAGATTAAAAATTTTAGATTGTTAATATTAAGTTAAAGAAATGTCTACTATGTCAATAACGCTGCAAAATTAAAAATAAAATGTGAAACTGCAAAATATTTTGGAAGAAATTTTCAGAATTGCGAAATTTTAACGATTGGAGAAATGTCTGAGATATCAAAGTTAAGAATAAAAAACAAGAGGATGCAACTGTCTGCATCCTCTTTGTTATAAGATGTGAGTTAGGGTGTTTCTTACTTCACAACCATCTTCTTGCCATCGCGGATGATGAGACCCTTAGCGTTATTCACGCGGATACCCTGAAGGTTGTAGGCGGGAGCGGTAGTCTCAGTAGTCTTGATGTCGTTAATGCCGACAGCTTCCTTGTTGATTCCAAATACGAAGTCATCAATTGTACCAAGTCCAACAGAAACATTATTTGTATCTGTGAAACCGATTAAGTAAATCTTACCCTCGTCAACAACATCTTCAAGAGCCTTCAACGTAAGAGTAATAAGTTTGCACTTTTTTGTGATGAAAGGACTCTTATCGCTATCCATAAGAATGAGTAGCAACCCACCATCAGTCTTACCTTTGAAGTCATAAATCATGTCATTTCCAAAATCCTCACCCCATGGATTGTCCTCTTCATCAATTTCGGCAGCCTTCGACAATTTTTTCTTTGTTCCTGCTAACATCTCCTCTTTAGAGTCAAATCCGTCAAGAACAATACCATCAGGAAGCATGACTGAGAAATTAGTACCGCATAACTCTGCGTTTACTTCATAGTCAAGACTAATCACAAGCTCAGCAGTTTCACCAGCTTTGATTGCAACATTATTAGCAGTCAAAGCCTTAACCTGTGCCTGAGCATTTCCTGCAAGGGCGAAAAGCCCTGCCATCATCAAAAGTTTAAGATTCTTCATAATTTTAAAATTTAAAATGTTAATAAAAGAGTTGATAAAAAAATAATAAAGGTCATATTAGTAGATTTCTTAGTTTCCAGCCATGATGCTGATAACGTTTGAGATGTCAGCTACGTCTACGGAACCGTCACCGTTTACGTCTGCAGCATTGTATGTTGCTGTGCCGGCCATTACGCTGATGATAGCGGAAATGTCAGCTACGTCGACTGTACCGTCACCGTTCACGTCTCCCTTAATACTTCCGCTATCGGGGGAAAGGATGATTTCGGCGATGAAGAGGTACTCAGTGGTGATTTCAAGAGCCTCAAGTTCAAGTAACTGTTGCATTTCGTCGGTGAGTGCCATGCCACTCGTCTCATCGCCCTTGATGCGAATCTGGCTACCCTTTGCCAAAGCAGGTAGCTTGACTTCAACGAGATACCATTGGTTGGTCTGCGACTTGCCTTCCATTTCGAAGGTTGTGGCTTCTGTCCAGGTGGCGCCATCGGTGGTGTAGCTCACAACATATTTATTATAGGGGATGTTGTCGGAAGCCACGTAGAACTGCAACCTGCTGGCAGCTTGGGCTTCATCAACGTTAATGATGAGGTAATCTGCCTTTCCTTCTTCACCGGCCATGAACTGCGTGTTCGGGGTGGTGATGAGGAAGCAGTTTCGAATGTCACCGCTCACCTTGTTATTACGTGTCTGTATGGCTTTCTTTGCTCCATCGTACTCTGCACATCCTTCCTCGCCCGTCTTGTATACACCCTCTTCGGCGATGTAACGTGCATAGTCGAGTGTTAAGCCTTCACCATAGTTTACAGCCACAGGAGGAGTCTTCACCACGTTGTTGGTTGCGATATCATCAAGGTTCCATACGGCGAGATAGCTCATCTCTTCAAAATTTGCCGCAATGTCGATGTCGTCCTCCAGCGTGATGGTGATTGTCTGCTCGGTCATGCCGTTGCTCCATCCCTTAAAGGTGTTCAGACTACCGTTACAGTCGGCAGTAAGGGTCACCTCGTCACCTGAAGTGTAAGCAGATTTTTCAGGTGTTACCGTTACTTTAGCGCTCTTAGAACCAACAACGCTAACGTTCAGCGTCACCACCTTGATGACTTTATCAGTATAGTTGTTAGTGTCGCCGAGAGGTGCACCATTCTTACCGGCAGTATAGGCCGGATTGTTGAGATTGATTTGGAAGAAATCGTTCTGAGCATCTGCGAAGTCAGTCCAGGCAAAGGGAACATCCTCCATAGTGTAATAATGGAACTCAGCCTCTTCATTCTCATCGTCACCAATGGGAATGACATCACCCAAATCTATTGATTCTGCCAGATTCTGGTACTTATAGCCGTAAAGCATGTTGTTCTCCTGCTGAACGAGTCCACCATCGAGATTGGTCAGTACCACACCTTTTTCGATACGCTCCTGTAGTTCCGTTTCTGTGAGTGGGCCGTTCGTAGCTGAAGGATTTTCCTCTATGGTCTGAGTATCATCATGCACGCCGTTCGTATCACCGAAACGCCCGTTCATGTCGTCAACCCAGTTTGGCTGCAGAATCATGTTGTTCTTGATGTGAAACACCGACTCCGTGCTCACGCCACCGGCATACCCGAGGAGTGAACTCTTGCTCCAAGCACAAAGGGTATTATTCTCAAAGATAACCGTCACAGCCTGACGACCGGTGTTCTCCGTCATGGTTCCGAAACTGACAAGACCATTTAGATAAGTAAGGTCATAGAATGTGTTGTTGCGGAAAATCATCTCATTCACAGGCTGCGCCATATAGATAGCGGGCATGGCATTTGCCTGACGGAATCCGTTGTGCACCACACAGTTTTCCATGCGGAAAAGCTTCATTGTTCCTGCACCTGAAAAATCTTCTCCTGCCCCATCAACCTGACCACGGAAAATGGAACGGCAAAGTTCCGTAAGTTCGCAGTTAATAAATTCAAGCGTGTCAATATAATGCTTCTTTGCATCCTTAAAGTTCATCAGGTGCTTAGAATTACCCCACACGCCCTGTGTTTGGCGTAGCTTTAGGTTTTCATAGTGTAGTGAAAAGCCGTCGGCCTCCGTATTGTCGGCGGGTATCTGCATCTCCATACTCAAAGTGGCTTTGTTACCCTCCTCGTCATCTACACCTATAAAGTGAATATTACGCAAGGTATTTGCCATGATTTGCCCATCACCGCTCTTCAGTGTGCCTACATCTACATATCCTGAAATATAGACGTATGCTGCACTTCCAGCTGGCAGAGCTGCAATTTGGGAAAGGGCATCGGTGAAGTCAGCCTTCTTGGCTACATCGTACCGATTCTGAGCGTACATCCCGCTTACGAAAAGGGCTGCAAACACTAGGGTGAATAGTTTCTTCATAGGTGGCATTTTAGTTTTTTGTGAGAGGTAACTCGATAATTCGGTGCAAAGATAGTGATTAAAATCGAAATTGGCGCACGATTTTGTGTTAATATATTTAAAAAGTTTGATTTATGTCTATTTATGCAATATCTGTGCAATTATACCCGTTGGAGTTTAAGCCGTTCTTTCTATGAGAAAAAGCCGTTCTTTCTCTGAAGGATTATTCTTTGAGGTTCCAGCGGATGAAGTATCCGTCGTTGGTGATGCTGGTGCGGACCTTTCCTTGTGTGGCTGCGGGGTACTTGGGGGCGATGCGGGCGATGACGCTGTCGCAGGCGGCGGAACGGTCGCCGCGTCCCGCGTTGCTCCAGCGGTCGGCCATCTTGCATAGGTAGCTGTACGCCTTACCCTCGGCGAGGTACTCCTTGAGGTACTCATCGGCGATGGCCCAGTCATAGAGCTGCTTGAGCTGCATGTCGGTGAGGCCCTCTGCGGCGGGTTCGCCAGGTATGGGGAGGTCGTGGAGGGTGCCGTTGGCTGCTCCGGCAATGCCGTGGTTTCCGCTGCCGCGCGGGTTGGAGGTGGGGGTGGATGACGACGGGGTGTCGCCGCCGAGCCATACGTTGTACTTCGGGTACCAATAGTCCGTGTCGTCGGGCAGTTTCTTGTCGGGGAAGCGGTTGGCGATGCCATCGTTCAGGAGACAGCGGGCCACGTCGAAATGGCCCAGGTGGGTCTCTGCCTCGGCGAGAAGGAAGTGGAAGTCATGGCCTCGGAAGGTGGGGATGGTGGGCTGGATCTTGAAGAGGTTCGTGCCGTCGCCGATGTAGCCGTAGGTGCCGAACTGGTAGCCGCTCGTGGCGGCCTGAGTGTTGGTGTGGTAAGCCTTGTAATAGTATTTCGAGACGCAGTCCTGCCCGCCGAGGGTGTTCATCACGACCTTCTGGTCGAGCGAGCGAATGTCATATTCGTTGTAAATATCCTTGCCATAGGCCGAGGGGCGGAGGTAGAAAGCGTCGCTGCTGGGGTACTCCGGGCAGAAATACTGCACGAGGCGATTGCGCTGGTGCTGCTGGTAGTTGTAGATAATGCCGCTGATGACCTGCGTCTTGAGGCCGATGCCCTCCGTTGGGAAGATGTCAATATAGGTGAACCACTGCTGACGTATGCCGGCGGTGAGGTCGCACATCTGATAAACGTTGGGCAGCGCATAGCGGTAGTCGTCGATGTTGCGCCCGTTCTCGCCGATGAGGTTGAAGCCGGGGATGGGGAAATTGGGGTAGTTGGTCTCCTCTCCACCGAAGGGGAATGTATAGATGGAGTAGAGATAATCGACGATGGTGTTGCGGATCTCCGTCCAGTAGGGCTGGGCGGCCTCCTCGGGGAGGTAGTTGCAAAGCCAGGAGGTGAACTCCATGCGCATGATCATAGCCGGGGGTGTGAGGTACTGCCAGGTGATGTAGGGTGCCTGCTCCTTGTTCTCGGGGTCGAGCCACTCCCACCATTTCATCAGACCGATGTGCGAGCCGTTGGCGTCGAGGTAGGTCTCGTCGGCGGGGATGAACATACCGTCAACAGTGATGCCGTCCTTGAGTAGGGCGATGGCCTTTTCGGCGAGCAGCTTCATGTCGCACTTGGTGAAGACGCTGGCGTCACTGAGGTCCTTCTTCTCCGTGAGGGGGTCGTCGAACCAGTAGGCCTGACCGTAGATGCGGCCGAGCTGGAGGTATGCCCACGCCTTGATACGCAGGGTGCTGCTGAGCAGGGGGACGATGAAGCCCTCGGCCTCCTCGCTGATGGCTCCCTTGTGCGACTTATGGTACTCACCCATCTTGGCGATGTAGTCGTTACAGGCGATGACGATAGCGTAGTAGCAGGTGGGATCGGCGTAGGGGTTGCCGTCGGTGGGGTCGTAGTTGTAGATCTGCTTCAGCTCGTCGGGGGCGTTCTCGGTGGTCTCAAGGATATTGGCACGGGTGTCGGTAAGCCAGATGGCGTGGTCGCCAGCCTCCTGCACCCTATTGAGGATGCCGAGCATGCCCTTGTAGATCTCGTCCTCGCGGTCGATGTAGTCCTCCTCGTTGATGACGTTGTTGGGGTCGGTGGAGAAATAGTCGGAGCAGGATGCCAACCCACCCCCTACCCCTCCCAAGGGGAGGAGAGTTAAGATTGTACAAACCCTAGATATCCACGTCTGTATCTTTGTCCTTAATGATTTGCTGTTCATATATTACACTTTTATTTCTAATTGCATTGCTAACTTTTCTCCCCTCCCCTCGGGAGGGGCTGGGGGTGGGTCTTAGAAGTTGAGGTTAAATCCGAGCTTGACTGTGACGGGCAACGTGACCTTGGCGTAGTCGAAGCCGCGGAGGTACTCGTCGTAGCTGTAGGCGAACTCAGGGTCCCCGCCGAGGTACTTCGTCAGGGTGAAGAGGTTCTCGGCAGCGACATAGACATTGCCGGAGCGGACGAAGGAGAAGAGCTTGTCGAAACCGTAGGAGAGACGGAGGGAGCGGAGCTTCAGGTAGTCGCCCTTCTCTATCCAGCGGTCGCTGAACTGGTTGTTACCAATGATGTCGCCGTAGGTAGCGCGGGGCATGTCGGTCTGCTGTCCCTCCACCTGCCAGCGGTTGAGCACCGAGGTGGTCTGGTTGTAGAAGGTCTGCATCGATTCGGCATCGCGGCGGGTGGCGTTATAGACCTTGCTGCCGAGGGTGTAGCCGAAGTTGGCATCGAGGGTAATCTTCTTGTAACGCAGCATGAGGTTGATGCCTCCAAACATCTTGGGCATGGTGCTTCCGAGGGCCACGCGGTCGTTGGCATCGATGATGCGGTCACCGTTCTGGTCGATGAAGCGCACGTCGCCGGCCTGGAAAGCATCGCCGTTGCTGTTCACGAAGCCGTCAGTCTGGGCCTCGGCGGTGGTGGTGTAGATACCGGCGGTCTGGTAGCCGTAGAACTCGTAGGGTTTCTGATCGACAGCCATAAGCACCTGGGCATCGTCGCCGTTGAAGCCTGTATATTTAATAATGTAGGAGCTGGGACCGCCAAGCGATTTCACCGTGCTCTTCAGTGTGGAGAGGTTGGCGGCGAGGACGAGGTCGAAGTCGCGGGTCTGAATGGGGGCGACGCGCAGCGACACTTCCAAGCCTTTGCCCGTTATCTTGCCCAGGTTCTCGTAGTAGTCGGTGGAGCCATAGACGGCCGACACACCGTTGTTGAGCAACAGGTCGTAGCTCTCGTTGGCATACACGCCCAACCCGAGGTCGAGACGGCCTTTGAGGAGCGAAGCCTCAAAACCGAGGTCGAGCTGGCGCTTCTTCTCCCAGGTAAGCTTCGTGTTGGGCATGTTGGCGCGGGTGATGGTGCCGATGCCATACTCCGAGAACACGCCGCTGACGTAGTAGTTCTTTCCGTAGTTGGAAGAGAAGCGGCTGTTGCCGCTCATGCTGGCCTCGAAGGTGACGTTCAGACGGTCGAAGAGCGAGGGCAGTGCGCCGGTGTTGGCGGCGAGGAAGGTCACTCCTGCCGAGGGGAAGAATCCGAAGCGGGCGGCATCGTCGCCGCTGACGCTGGTGCCATCGACGGCCAGTCCGGCCTGGGCGCGGACGATGCGGTTCCACGTGTAGTCGGCGTGGAGCGAGTAGCCCATGTAGTTCCACTCAAGGTTGTCGCCCGTCGTGGTTTTCTCGTCGTTGGTGTTGTCGAGGGTCTTCTGGTAGTCGTTGGCGGTGTTGTAGCCGCTGCTCCAGTCGTACTCCACGTCGCGGCGCATGAGGCGTGCCGTGGCGAGGGCGTTCACCTCGTGGATCTTGTTGAAGGTGCGGTGGTAGTCGCCCTGTAGCTGGTAGGTGTTCATGGTCTGGCGGATGACGCCGTTGCTGACCTGGTTACGGCCCGTGCCATAGAGCTGCGGGATGATGGCCTGGTTCGACACGCCAGGGATGAACATCGTCTCCTCGGTGTAGTTGTAGTAGATGCCGACGAGGGCTGAGAGTTTCAGGAAGTCGTTGAACTTGTAGTTCAGTCCTAACTGTGCGTTGGCATCGTAGATCTTATCCTTGCCTTCGGCGGTGTTCACCAGGGCGAGGGGGTTGCTTACATTATTATAAGATGTATAGGGGATGGGATTCACCTGCCACGCGTTGTACTTCGCGTAGGTGGAGAGCAGCGAGCCGTCGGTCTGCTTGGCGTAGGGACTCACCTGGGGCATGGAGCGCTGTGCGGCAAGGATGGGGTTCACCTCTGGGCGCATGCCCTGGTGGTGCAGGTCGCTGTTCACGTAGGCGAGGCCGACGTTGGCGGTGATGTCTATCTTGCGGCTGACCGTCACGTCGCTGGAGATGAGCGTGTGGTAGCGGTCGCTCTTCGTATTGCGCAGCGTACCGTTGTTGCGGGTGTAGCCAAAGGAGATATTGTACTTGGCGATTTCGTCGCCTCCCTCCACGCGGAAGATGTTCTCCGTCTGGAAACCGTTACGCTGGATTTTCTTCATCCAGTCGGTGTCCTCGTTGAAGAGGTAGGAGTAGAGATTCGTGCCGTTCTCGAGGAAGGGATAGTCGGCGGTGAGGGTGGTAAACGAGGGATAGGCCGTCATGCCGATGGCTCCGAGATAACTGCGGTATTGCGCAGCGTTCATCATGGGCAGGGTGGAACCCTTGAAGTTAATGCCATATTGCCCGCTGAAAGAGATGCGGGTGTCGAGGTTGTCGCTCGTGGCCTGCTGCGTCTCAATCATCACCACGCCGTTGCTGCCGAGCGAGCCGTACATGGCGGCATCGGCGCCCTTGAGCACGGTAATGCTGCGGATGTCCTTGGGCGAGTAGCCGAAGAGCATGTCGCGGCTGTAGCCGTTGATGATGCCCGAAAGCTCGCGCTGTCCAAAATATGGCACACCGTTGATGACGATGAGCGGGGCGTTGTCGGCCACGAAGGAGTGGATGCCCCGGATGTTCATGTACGTTCCCTCTCCGGGCATGCCGCTCTTCTCGATGACTTGGAGGCCAGAGAGCTGGTCGCGCGTGGCAGCGGCCACGGAGAGCTTCTGGCTGAAATCCTTGGTCTGGATGCCGCTGACGGTGACGGGGCGCTCGTCGCGCGAGAGCGTTCCGTAGGCGGTCTCGGCCTTACCGTCGTAAAGGGCTTCCTTCTGGGGGGTGAGGGTCACTTGGAAGGTGCCGTCGCCGTTTTTCTTCTTCAGCAGGCGCAGGGGCAGGGTACGCTCGTAGAAGCCGTCGGCCTTGATGGTGACGATGGCGTCCTGGTCGGCGGTTTCCAAGGAGAACACGCCGCTGTCGTCGGTGACCACCGAAGTCTTTTCTCCTACGATGGTGACGATGGCTCCGCCGACAGGCTGTCCGTTGACGGCCTTGACCACGGAACTGATGGTCTGCGCCACTGCATGGCTAAATGATAAATGACAAATGACAAATGTTAAACCTATCAGGTGTCGTTTGCGTATATTCATATATTACTATTTTGTTATTCAAGTTCTTTTCTCACCACAGATTACGCAGATTTCACAGATTTTGGCTGCGCATTGCTATTTCACAGATTATATTCTGATTACAGCGGCCAAGGCCGCGATTAACTGCACGTAGCAATTCCTGCATCTATTCAATCTGCGGAAAACTAATCGCGGCTTTGCCGCTGTAATTGAAAAAAATCCGCGTAATCTGTGTAATCTGTGGTCGTTTTCATAGTCAATAGTTGTTGTGTGTCGGGCGCAAGCACCAGTGGTACATGAAGAGCTGGAACTTGTTGCCGCTGTCGCCGGCGGCGGTGGAGCGTATGGTGGAGCGGTAGGCCATGTCCTTCGACTCCACGCGGATGCGGAAGTTGCCGTTGCGCTTCATGGTGACGAGGCCCACGGTGTAGCCGTCGGTGTCGTAGGCGGCGACGTTGGCATCGTACTCGCGCCATTCGTCGGGGTCGAAGCCCTCGGGGTAGCCCGGAGCCATGATGCCGTAGGTGGGAATGTCGTTGGCTATGCGGTCGGCGTTCATCTGGTCGGCGCGTCCCTCCCACACGAACTCGCCGTTGAAATAGATGCTGATGCGGTAAGTGGTGTTGCGGTCGAAACCCATGCGGAGGTAGTACTCTCCGGCAGGGAGGTTCACGGGCAGGGCGAGGTCGTTCTCAGCGTCATAGACCAGACCGCTGTACTCCACGCCGACGACGAGCGAGTCGTCGATGGCCTCGTTGGTGGGACAGGCGGAGAGCAAGTTGTAGTAGATGATGGGCCAGCCGTACTTGTAGAGTGCGTCGTAGTCCGGGAGACCGTCAGTTATGCTGGTTGAGAATAGTCCGAGGTTAGTCCAGTCGAAGTACTCACGCATCAGTCCCTCGTCGTTACGGATGTTGGAGGCGTCCCAGATCTGGTAGAAACGTGTCTTCACACGATAGATAACGATGTGGTTGGGAATTTTCAGGTTCGTGGTGTAGTAGGCATAGCCGTTGGAGAGGTTCACGCGGTTCTGGGTATCGACGGTCTGCACGGAGGGTCGCCACCAGGTGTCGTCAACGGCCTTGTATGTAGTCTCATCGGCGCGCTCGTCGATAACCATCTTACAGCCGCCGACGGCGAGGAAGTCCTCTGCCTGGGCGTTCACCTGTGCGGTCTCCAAGCGCTTGTCGGAGAAGCAGGCACGGACAATCCACTCCTCAAACTTCTCACGGTCGGTCTCGGTAGCCTCGCGGTTCAGCCACGAGGGTATGCTGTCGAGGGCACTGCGGAGAGCCTTCTCCACCTGCGCGTTATTGGGGATGAACATGGTGGTGACATAGTTCTCGTCGCGCATGTTCCACTGCTCCACGCCGCTGTCGGTATAGCGATCCATGAGGGTGTTGCGGGTCACCCACACGGTGTCATAGACCACCTCACCGGCCTGGTTCACACCCGTGGCGGCCGAGTGCTCACGGTCGAAGACACGCTGCTCGTACTTCGCCACGAGGGCTTTGAAGGTGGAGTAGTCATCGCCGAGCTGCTTCAGGTAGTCATAGACCGAAAGGCGCACGGGGAGCACGCCGTCGATGACATAGACGTAGCCGTTGTCGGTCTTGACCACGCGCTTGATGGTGTAGTTGTCTATCTTCAGGCTGCTGCCGCTGCCATAGACCCAGATGGTCTTCCCGGCGCGGTTGTTGATGCCGAAGCCGTCGCGCAGCTCGGAGGGCGTGACGGCGATGTCGCTGATGCTGTTGTTGGCGAAGACTGTGCGGTCGGCGATGGAGGCCCCGTTGAGGGTGCTGTTGTCGCAGACCACGAAGGTGTACTGCTTGTCGGGGCTTGTGACCTCGTAGGCCCCGGCCTGCTCGAAGAGCTGCGAGATCTGCGAGAGGTCGCTGTTGCTGCGGAGGAAGGAGACGATGTCGCCCTGATAGACCTCGGCGGTGGAGGATGTGACGGCGGCCTTGTCGTAGTGGTCGTCCCAGTCAGAACAAGAGGCTAACCCACCCCCGACCCCTCCCAAAAGGAGGGGGGGGAAGATAGTACATGCCCTGAGTAGCCACGTCTGTATTTTTGTTCTCATTGATTTGCTCTTCATATATATCGCTTATTATACTTTATTTCTAATTTTAATTCTAACTTTTCTCCCCTCCCCTCGGGAGGGGCTGGGGGTGGGTTTTATATTGGTACGAACTCCAGGTAGTCGAGCGAGAGGTGGTAGTTACTGTTGTTCTTCGCCTCCACGTCCATGAGGGTGATCTTGAAGGTGTGGCTGCCGGAACCCTCGAAGTCCAGGCTGCCGTAGATGGTGCTCTCGCCGATCTGATAGCGCGGCAGACGGCCCATGCCCTTGTACATATAGCTCATGGTGGAGTGGTCATCGAGTTCAAAACGGACGAGGGTACCGCTGTTGATGAAGTTGTTGTGATTGATATCCTTACAGTAGTGGAGCACCACCTTGTAGCGACCGGCGATGATGGTGGGCGTGGTGAACTGAATCCACCCGGCGAAGCCGAGGTTGAGGATCATAAAGTTGTCCATGTAGGCACCGTACTGGGCGGCGGCGCCAGAGAGGGCATCCTTCTTGTAGCCCACGCGGCGGTAGGTGTTGGTCTTTGCTTTCGACTCGTTGGCCTGGTAGGTGAACGAGCTTATCGTGCCGAAGTTACCGTCAAAATGGTCTTCGGAGAGGTCTACGTCGCGCATGGTATTGTCGATGGGTGTATAGAACACATTTCCGAGGCTGTTGGCGGCTCCCCAGGCATTGACGTAGTTGATGATGTCGGGCTGGTTTAGGAAGTCCCAGACCACGCGCACCGGCGTCGGATGGAAGACAGGCATGACGCTGCCCACGCGGTGGATGAGTCCGTTACGGGCCTGGATGTTCGTGCGCACGAGAGGTATCTCGTCGTTCAGGAGATCCTGACCACCCCTGCGGCTGATGGTGATGGCCTGGCCAGCAAACTGCGTGTCGTAGATACGGGTCTCGGCATCGGCCTCGGGGTCGTCGCTCTCGTAGGCGAGCAGCTCTTCCTTCGTATATTGGCGGGGCAGGAAATGGTACTTGATGTAGTTGCCCAGGTCTTTGTCGGCCTCGTTGTCGCTATGGGCTGCGAGGTAGCTCTTCAGCGATGCCACGTCGTTGATACCGGCGGCCTGATAGACGCTATTGGGCACGGCCATGCAGGTGAAGGTGTAATTGGTGACCACGGTGCCAGTGAGGGTGTAGCTCACCTTGCTCACCAAGGAGGCGATGCTGTCGTAGCCGCACTCATGGACGGCCTGCGCGAAGATGCCGTAGGTTTCCTCGTCGGCATCGAGCCGGTCCATGATGGTCTCCACAAGGGGCACGATGACATCGTCCATCTCGTAGAGGGTGGCGTTGGCGCAGGTGGTGGCGGTAAACTTACCCAGCTTGGCCTGGTTGTTGAAGAAGATGGAGTCAGAGCCAAGGATGATGTCGTCGTGGCGGTTCACGTCATCGACATTCGTCTCTATGCGGCCGTAGCGCACGGTGAGGTTCGTGCCGAGGAGCGTGGTGTCGGGAATCTCACAGCCCCGGTCGGCATTGCTGCGTCCCTGCTCGGCCAAGTTGTCTATCTGGGTGTCGTTGTATCTTGCCCTATTAATTATATGTACGCGTACGACGCTCTTGGCATAGCCGACGGACAACTGCGACACGCTATCGACGCCCTGCTGGTTGAGGAAGCGCGTCATGGCCTCGTTGGTGGGACAGAAGACGGTGGCGCTGGCCGAGCCGTCCTTCAGGGCGTTGTAGTAGTTGGCGTGCTTGAGCAGCTCCGTCCAGAGGGAGTACTGTGCCGCATCGCGCTCCAGGATGTCGGTGGCCGACATCTCAGCCTCCTCGCTCGTCGGGGTCATGAAGAGGCTGCCCTCGTTGGGGTCGGAGCAAGCGCTTACGCTAAATAATAAATAACAAATGATAAATGATAAACCTATCAGATGTCCTTTCCTTATAATTGTAACCATAACTTTATTCTTTATTCATTTTTCACTATTAATTAGCGAAGCGGTACACTTTATTCTTTATTCATTATTCATTAGCGAAGCGCTTAGAGGTAGTACGGGTTTTGTTCCAGCAGGGGGTTGGTGCTGATTTCCGTGGCGTTGACAGGGAGGTACCAGGCGTTGGGGTCGCTGAGCACGGAACGGATCCATGACTCGTTGGTGCCCTTGTTGAACTGGACGACGCTGTTGACGAAGAGCTGTCGGAAGTCGCAGACACCGGCAGGGTCGGTGTAGCGGCCCATGCGCAGCATGTCGTACCACGCCTTGCCCTCGCCTGAAAGTTCCAGGAGGCGCTCGTGGAGGACGCCCTTCTGTATGAGGTCGGCGAGACTGCTGTGGCTATCGACCTCGCTGTCGCCGAGGTTCGTGCGGTGGCGTATCTGGTTGATGATATCAACGGCAGCCTGGTTGTCGGCCACGCTGGTACCGGCCTGACGCATAATGAGAGCCTCGGCCTTCATCAGCATCACTTCGGACACGCGGTAGATGATGTAGTTGCAGTCATAGTCCTGCACGCTCATGCGGCGGGTGTTATAGCTCGTTCCGCCGTAGTATTTCCACACGTAGGCGTTGTTGGCATTCTCGATGGCGGCCTGGTCGGTGACGTAGGCGCCATACATCATGCGTCCATACAGCTCGTTGTCGGTAATCATGTAGTTGAACCGCTCCAAGAGGTTCTGTTGCTCTATGCGGAACTGCTCAAGCATCCCTAACGAGTACTGGTATCTATAGCCCGTCTGGTTGGGGTCGAAACTGGTGGTGAGGGTATTCGTCTGCGGCTGTCCGTTGGAGAGCTTGCTGTAGCTCCACTGCACCTCGTAGATGCTCTCGTTGCTGTTTCCGGGGTTGAACATCGCGAACCACGCGCTGTGGGTAGGCATGGTGATGAAACGCGGCGACGAGGGCGATGTGCTCTCTAAGATGGCGTTGGCGTAAGTGATGGCCTCGTCGAAGTCCTTGTTCCAGAGGCAGACGTCGGCCATCAGGGCATAGATGGCCCATTTCGTGGCGCGGCCCTTTGTCTCCCAGGTGGTGTTGAACTTCTCCTTGGCGGCATCCATGTCGATAGCCTTCTTGAGGTCGGCCTTGATCTGGGCGACAATCTGGGCCTCGGGGCTCTTGGGCACGTTGAAGGTCAGCTCGTCGGTCTCGAAAGGTTCGGTGATGAGCGGCGCATCGCGCCAGTTGCGCACAATGTAGAAATAGGCCAGGGCGCGGAGCCAGTAGGCCTCGCAGTGGTGGCTGTTCATCTCCTCCTGGCTGTAGGTGTCGTCGGCATCGAGAGCCTTGCCGGCATTCTTCAGCACGAGGTTGGCACTGTTGATAATTTTGTACATCGGAGTCCACTTGCTGAGTGTCTTCTCCGTGGGCTTTATCTCGAAGCGCTGCAGGGTGTTGCTGCCACGGGCGGAGACGCAGCCGGCGCGCAGCTCGCCCCAGGGGATGAGGTGGGTCTCCACGGCATCGCGGAGGTAGTAGTAGCCGGCGAAGAGGGTGGCCTCGACATCCTGCTTAGAACCCCAGTATTCGTCAGTGGGCTGGACGTTCTCGGGGTAGATCTCCAAGTAGTCGGAACACCCACCCCCAACCCCTCCC
>Ga0310696_10004926_pt1 | contig 16247 bp, 9 predicted proteins | sample AusTroGonzalo_MG_4_FD_203885 | JGI IMG/M metagenome (GOLD analysis project Ga0310696, IMG submission 203885) | Bovine rumen microbial communities from tropical cattle in Woodstock, Queensland, Australia - Gonzalo_02 (v2) (version 2) | ecosystem: Host-associated > Mammals > Digestive system >...
CTTCCCGCACCGCAACGGCATGGCGATGGGCATGTTGCTTCTGGGGCCGATCTTCTTCGCGGGGTACCTGTCGTATGGACTCGCGAAATGGCGTGGCCGCATCTGCGCGGCCGCTTTCGCATGCGCAGGCGTGTCGACCCTGTGGAGCTACTCGCGCGGCGCGATTGCAATGATCCCTCTTGCCTATGGAATGACGGCCATGGCCAGCCTCGCGGAACGGCGTGGGACGTTTCGCAAATTCATGCGCATGCTGCCTATCGCCGGCGTGGCCTTGATAGGACTTGTCTTGATGCTTCCTCGCATCGTCGAACGGTTTGCGGAGGCTCCGAAGGCCTCTGGAGACACGCGTGTGGAGCTCGCCCATTGCGCGTTGGAGATGATAAGGGACAAGCCGATTACCGGCGTCGGCATCAACAACTGGAGCCTCAACATGGAGCCGACCCATCCCTACCAGGACAGGGCAAGCGAGACCGTCGGACGCGAACTCAACTACAGGGGTATTGTAGAGACCGTATACCTGCTCGTTTGCGCCGAGTGCGGCATACCCGCGCTTTTCGCCATGATAGCGTGGTTCTTCTGGCACTGGATTCTCTGTCTGAAGCTCATGCGAAGGTTGCGAGGCTCGGAATGGCACTTCGTCCCCGCTGGACTTTTCGGCGGGCTTTCGGTAAACTACATGCAAAGCGCTCTTGAATGGGTGCTTCGGCAGCCGCTGAACTTGATTTGCCTGATGTTCGTCTTTGCCGTGCTGACGCATCTGTGGTCTCGCGAGAGGCGGAGTGCCAGTCTTCAGGAAGGAATGGTGGTGCGGTGATGAAAAAAGGTCCTAATGTAACGTCAGAAGGCCTGGGACGGTATCTTTCGTCGCTTTCCGCATGGGCGCTGTCGTTTGGCTGTGCGGTGGGCTGGGGCGCGTTCGTCATGCCAGGGACGACGTTCCTGCCAGTGGCGGGTCCTCTTGGTGCGCTCATCGGTCTCGGGGTCGGCGCGGCTGTAATGTTCATCGTCGGCCGCAACTACCACTACCTTATCCAGAAGTTCCCCGAGGCAGGCGGTGCATACGGATATGTGAGGCGAGTCTGCGGCGGAGACCATGGCTACATCTGCGGCTGGTTCCTGATCTTGACCTACATCGCCATTGCCTGGGCCAACGCCACCGCGCTCGCGCTCATCGGGCGGCATCTCCTCGGCGGGCTTTTCAGCTTCGGATTCAAGTATAAGATATCCGGTTACGACGTCTATGCCGGTGAGATGCTTCTTTCGGTCGTTGCGCTTCTCCTGATAGCTGGCGTGTTCCTCTGCGGCAAGCGTCTTGCCGCGCGGTTCCAGACCGTCTTCGCGCTTGCCCTCTGCGGTGGCATTGCTATATGCGTCTCTGCCGTTCTCTTGAAACATCAGGGCGGACTCGAGAGCTTCGCCCCCGCGTTCGCCGGCGGCAAGGCCCCTGTCCTTCAGGTGCTTGCCGTCGTGGCGCTCGCGCCATGGGCGTTCGTCGGGTTCGAGTCGGTCTCCCATTCGGCCGAGGAGTTCGACTTCCCGCGCCGGCGGACGGTGTGCATCATCGTGACCTCGCTTGTCGCGGCGACTGCGGCATACGTTGCGCTTACGCTTGTCGCGGCATCTGAGCAGCCGTCGGGCTTCGCGAACTGGCGCGACTACATGGCCTCGCGCGGCAAGTTTGACGGCCTTGAGGCGTTGCCGGTGTTCTACGCAGTCGAGAAGTCCATCGGCGTCGAGGCACTTGTCATTCTCTGTGTCACGACCCTGGCCGCAATAGTGACAGGGCTTATCGGGCACATTGTTGCCGCGAGCCGCCTCCTGTACTCGATGTCGCGCGACGGGCTTTTGTGGAAGCCGTTCGGCAGGCTGGATCGCGACGGCAGCCCGCGCAACGCGATTCTCGCCATAATAGCTATCTCGTGTTTTATTCCGCTTGCGGGCCGTACTGCGGTCGGCTGGATTGTCGACGTCACGACGATTGGCGCCAGCATCGCGTATGGATACGTCTCGTTCTGCACGATCATAGTGGCGCGGAAAGAAGGTCGCCGCTGGGTTATGGCGACGGGCGTCGCGGGCGTCATGGTGTCCGTCGCGTTCCTGGTCTACTTCCTAGTCCCGAACTTCTGGGTCGTCGATGCGCTCGCGACGGAGTCGTATTTCATCCTCTCGGCGTGGAGCGTCGTCGGGATCGTCGTGTTTCGCGGCGCTTTCAACCGCGACTGTCACGGACGGCTCGGTACCTCCACGGTCGCGTGGGGCGTGCTGCTCTTTTTCATCTTCTTCTCCGGCCACATGTGGAACCGCCAGAAGACGCGTCTTCTGACTGACAAAGTGGTAGGCCAGATCAGCGAGCGCTACGCGCCGATCGACCGCGACGGAAACGTCACGGATGAGGAAAGGGAGGCGGAAACGTTCCTTGCGCGGCAGGAGGACTGGGTCAACGCGGAGCTCACACGCTACAACCTTATACAGATCGCTCTCGTGCTCATCACCCTTGGCCTAATGTACAGCATCTACTCGGTCATATCGCGGCGCGAGAAGGAGGCCGCGAAGGCCAAGAGCTACTTTTTCTCGACGGTCAGCCACGACATCCGCACACCCCTCAACGCCATCGTCGGTTTTTCGCAGATGCTCCAGTTAGGTTTCAAGACGAAGGAGGAGGCGGACGATGCGGTGAGTTCTATCCTTACGAGCAGCAAGTCGCTCCTCTCCTTCGTGAACGACATCCTTGATCTTTCGCGGCGCGAGTCGGGGAAGACCGAGCCCAACTTGGTGCCGACCGATTGCCACGCACTCCTGCACGAAGTGGAGGAGTCGTTTCGCATTGGCGCCCCGAAGAGCGGAGTCGAAATGCGTGCCGCAATAGGAGAAATGCCGCCACTGCTCGTCGACCCGCTCTTGCTTCGGCATGTCGTTGTCAACCTCGTCTCCAACGCCGTCAAGTTCACGGAGAAGGGCTTTGTAGAAGTCCGCGGACGCTTTGACCGCGACGCCTACGGCGAGACCGGGACGCTTCTAGTCGAAATCGAGGACACGGGCGTGGGAATAGGAGAAGAGGACAAACAGAAGATTGACTCGCCATACATGCAGACGGCGTCGAAGGTGTCCCGCAACGGGGGCACTGGCCTTGGTCTCGCCGTCTGCCGGCAGTTCGCCGAGGCGATGGGCGGGACGATGACGTTCGACTCGGAGCTTGGCAGGGGCTCGACGTTCAGGATCACGTTGCCGAAGGTGAAGGTTGAAATGGAAGATTTGAAGGTGAAACGAGGAGGAGTGGAGGAGTTGTCGTCGCCCGCCCACCCACCCGCCCGTCCACCTGCTCCCAACCCGATCACCTTTCCTCGGCTCCTGCTCGTCGACGACCAGAAGATGAATTTGACCGTCCTAAAGGCGCTTGTGAAACGCGTCGGAGGATTCGATGCCGAAACGGCGGCGGATGGACGCGAGGCCTTGGCTCGGCTCCAGGACCACGACGCGCCGAAGATCGACGCCGTTCTCACCGACATGTGGATGCCCGAGCTTGACGGTGAGGGGCTTGCGAAGGCGATACGCGCTGACGCGGCGCTAGCGCACATTCCGGTGCACGTCATCACCGCCGACGTCGAGCTTCAGGAGACATACGCCGAAAAGGGCTTCGACAGCATAATACTGAAGCCAGTCACCGTCGGGACTCTCGGCCCGCTTCTCGCCGGCCTTGCAGAAAGGGGGGCGTGAGCATGCAAGGGTACATGTATTCGGTGTTCTCTGCGAGTGCGATTGCGATTCACCTGATCATAAACTTCAGGTTGCTGATCGGACGCGGTGAGACCTTGATGCGCAGCAGGAGCTACCGGGGTTTCCTTATGGGGATCCTCGCCTACTACCTGACTGACGCGGCATGGGGCATGTTTGCAGGGCTTCGCTGGATGGGCGCATGGTATGTTGACACGATATTCTTCTTCCTCTCCCTCGTAGCGTTCGTATTCATGTGGAGCCGGTTCGTCATCTCCTACCTTGATCTTGGCAGGAAAAAAGCGGCGGTTCTCATCTGGTTCGGATATGCGACACTGGCGGTCAACGTGGTAGCGCTTGCCGTCAACTCGTTCAACAACTGCGTCTTCTACTTCGACGCCGATGGCGTCTACAAGGTCGGCTGGATGCGCGACCCGGCCTTTTTCCTGCTCGTCGCCTTCAACTTTCTGGTCGCCGCCATGTCGTTCGCAAAGGCCATGCGCAGCCGCGACACATTCCGTCGGCGAGGCATGATGGTCTTCATGTTCAGCATTATGATGACGGCGGCGATGATCCTCCAGATCATATGGCCGCTCACCCCGTTTACCGCGCTCGGCTGCCTCATCGGAAATTGCTTCTTCCATGTCTTCGTCATCCAGGACGAACAGACGGCGAAGCACACGGCGGAACTTGAGGATGCTCTTGAACGCGCCCACGCGGCGGAGAAAGCGAGGAGCATGTTCTTCAGCATCGTGAGCCATGACATCCGTACGCCCCTCAACGCGATCCTCGGCTATTCCGAGCTTCTGCAGAAAGGGACCATGAGCCAAGCCGAGCGGGAAACGTCGCTAAAGGCGATCTGTGCAAGTGGCACGACGTTACTTCAGCTCGTAAACGACGTCCTCGACCTCGCCAAGATGGACGCCGGGAAGATGACGCTGCGACCAGAACCGGTGCTGCTGGACCAGCTGACGGACGAGGTGTTCTCGTCTTTCTGGCGAGATGCGTCTGAAAAGGGGATAAGGCTTGACAACCGGACGGGGAGCGTGCCGACAGTGATGCTTGACGGACATCGCTTCCGCCAGATACTTTTCAATCTGGTCGGGAATGCGGTGAAGTTCACCAAGCGCGGAGCCGTGACTGTCGCCGCATCGTATTCCGGGACGACATTGGAGGTGTCGGTTTCCGATACCGGGTGCGGTATACCCCCCGACATGCTGACGCGCATACTCGATCCGTTCGTCCAGGTCCAGGACCCGAGCCATGCGGCCGACAGGTCCGGTGGAACAGGGCTGGGACTCTCGATATGCAAGCGTCTTGTCGAGGTGATGGGCGGTGAGCTGCGCGCTGACAGCGAAATAGGACGTGGCTCTGCTTTCACGGCCGTGATTCCGAACGTTGTTGTGAGCACCTTGAAGACTGAGCCCGTCGAAGGGAAGGGGACGTCCGGGGCATTGAAGAACCTGCCAAAGCACGTTCTGGTCGTGGACGACTCGTCTGTCAACCGCTCGGTTCTGGCGGCTCTCCTGAAATGGATCGGTGTAGCCGCCGTGGATTTTGCGGGAGACGGCGTCGAGGCACTTGCGGCGCTTGACTCCGCAGAGAAGAACGGCATTCCATACGATTTTGTCTTTTCCGATTTCTGGATGCCGAACATGAACGGCCTTGAGTTCATCGAGAAGCTTCGCGCCGACTCGCGATTCAGCCGTCTCCGGACATTCGCCGTGACGGCAGACTCGGAGTTCCGCAGGGACAACAGGTCCAGTCTCTTCAACGGCATCCTCCTGAAGCCGTTGACGTATAAAATGCTAGTGGATGTGTTTGGCTGCAGATCTTGAAACTAGGCGATATTGGGAGTAAATCATGGACAACAATGAGGGAAAGACGGTAGGTATCGCATGTAAGCATTTGTCGATGCTTTCTGCATGGGGACTTTCCTTCGGCTTCGCCGTGGGATGGGGGGCGTTCGTGATGCCAGGTGCGGAGTTCCTGCCGGCGGCGGGTCCGTTCGGAACGGTCATCGGTGTAGTCGTCGGGGCTCTTGCGATGGCCATCATCGGCTGGAACTACCACAGTATGGTCTGTTCGTCCCCGGGCCCTGGCGGCGCATATGCTTACGCTAAGACGGCGTTCGGATCGGACTATGGCTATCTCACAGCGTGGTCGCTCACTCTCGCCTACATGGCGATTCTTTGGGCGAACGCGACCGCCCTAGTCCTGCTTGTCCGCTACATGTTCGGCGACGTCCTCCAGTTCGGATGGCACGACACCCTTGCCGGCTTCGACATATATCTTGGAGAGGTGCTGCTTTCCGTAGCGGTTATGCTTGTCGCCGGCGGCGTATGCCTCTGGCGAAAGCGGCTTGCTGGGCGCATACAGGCTGCGCTCGCGGTATTCATGCTTGTCGGCGTCTCGGTCTGCTTCTTCTTCGCGCTTTCACGGCACGAGGGCGGGCTTGGAACGATGGTGCCGGCGTTCGCGCCAGGGGGCGCGAAGTCGATTTCGCAGGTTCTCCGCATCCTTGCCATGATGCCATGGGCGTTTGTCGGTTTCGAGGCGGTCTCCCACTCGTCGGCGGAGTTCGATTTCCCGCAGAAGAAGCTCTGGCGCGTGCTCGTGGCGGCAATCGTCGCATCTGTCGCGATGTATGTCATGCTAGCGATTCTCCCCGTCCTTTCGCATCCGGGCGGCTTCGTCACATGGACCGACTACTTGGTCGGAAGCCGCGGCCTTGCGGGACTCGACTCGATGCCGACCTTCGCTGCCGTGCGCATGGCGATGGGGCATGGCGGCGTCGCGTTTCTAGGTGGCACGATGTTCGCGGCGATCTTCACCGGCATCGTCGGCGCGGTAGTGGCGATGAGCCGGCTTGTCTACGCGATTTCGGCGGACGAGGTGTTCCCTCGCTGGCTGTGGCTCGGTAGGCTCGACAGGAACGGCTCGCCCAGGAACGCGATTCTGCTCGTCGTCGGTGTTTCGCTCGCGATTCCGTTCTTTGGGCGCACGGTGATCGGCTGGCCGGTGGAGGTGTCGAGCATCGGCGCGGCCGTCGCCTACTGCGTCACCTCGGCGTCGGCGTTCAAGCTCGCGAAGCGGCGGGGCGACGGACTCGCCAAGGCGGCGGGTTTGGCGGGCATGGCGATGTCGATCGTTTTCTGCCTCATGCTGCTTGTCCCGAACTACATCTCCGGGAGCGCGCTTTCGGCGGAGTCGTACCTCGTGCTCGCGCTGTGGTGCATCGTCGGCTTTGCGCTATACTGGCATGCATTCAAGAATGACGCGCACCAGCGCTTCGGGCGATCCCCGGTCGTCTGGACCGGCATCGTCATACTCATTTTCTTTTCGTCGCTAATGTGGGTCCGCCTCGCGACGCAGCGGGCGACCGATCGCACGGTCGGGTCGATCATCGAGTATTCCGCGGAGCACTGCAGGAAGTACCACGGCACGACGAACCCCGCGGCGCTTCACGACGAGGAGGGCTTCGTCGTCAGGATCATGGACGCCCTGAACGGCGACCGCCTGAACTACGACATCGTGCAGATGGCGCTCTTGGCGTTCTCGCTCGTCATCATGTTCAGCCTCTATGCCATCCAGCGGCGGCGCGAGGAGATGCTCGAGGTCGCCCAGGCCAAGGCCGAGGCCAAGGACCGCGCGAAAAGTGCGTTCCTCTCCAGCATCAGCCATGACATCAGGACGCCGATGAACGCGATAATCGGCTACATAGAGCTCGCCAAGCGCGGGGGCGTCAGCGAGGAGAAACTGCGCAGGTACATCTCGAAGATGGAGTCGTCGAGCCGTCACCTTCTCGCGCTCATCACAGACGTCCTGGAGATGAGCCGCATCGAGTCCGGCAAGATCGAGCTCGAGCCGGTGCCGGTTGACTTCGCCGCCGTCTTTGACGAGCTTCGCGACCTCTTCTCCGCGCAGATGTCCGAGAAAGGCCTCGATTTCAGTATCGACATCTCGCACGTCGAGCACCGCCGCGTGATGTGCGACCGGAGCCGCTTCAACCGGATTCTCCTCAATCTAGTCGGCAACGCCTGGAAGTTCACGCCCCCGGGCGGGCTCGTCACCGTCAAGCTCGTAGAGAACCCGTCCCAGAAGGCAGGGGAGGGCTTCTACGAGCTGCGCGTGAAGGACAACGGCTTTGGCATGAGCCGTGATTTCATGAAGCGCGTCTTCGACCCGTTCGAACGAGAGCGTACTTCATTCGCGAACGAAACGGACGGGACTGGCCTAGGCATGCCGATCACGAAAGGCATCGTAGAGCTGATGAAGGGAACGCTTGAGGTGGAGTCGGAACAGGGCAAGGGCACGGAGTTCGTCGTCCGGCTTGCGCTTCCCTTTGCGCCAGCGGAGGCGGACTTCGGCGCGGACGGCGCAGATGGGGTGGACGGCCAGCCCGGTGCCGCGCATGTCGACTTCTCTAATATGCGCGTCCTCCTCGTCGAGGACAACGAGATCAACCGCGAGATCGCCTGCACCGTCCTCTCCCAGGCCGGCTTCGCCGTCGACCAAGCGGAAAACGGGCATGTAGCGGTCGAGAAGGTCTCTCGCGGCGGTCCCGGATTCTACGATGCGATCCTGATGGATGTGCACATGCCGCTGATGGACGGCTACACTGCAACTCGGGTGATACGCGCTATGGCACTTCCCGGCATGCGGCGCATCCCGATCATCGCGCTTTCCGCCAATGCGTTCGAGACCGACGTCGAGGAGGCGCTTGCCGCAGGGATGGACGCCCACATCGCAAAACCGATACGCATACAGATTCTCATGAAAACACTCGAAAACCTCCTGCGCGAGCGCACCCCGTCCGACATCCTCTCCTCGCTCGCCAAGCTGGGTTGCGACGTCGAGACCGCCCTGCGCGAAATCTACATGGGCAACAAGCCGTTCTACGAGAAGATGCTCGGGAAACTACCGGACAGCAAGGCGCTAGCCGAAATGCGCGCGGCGCTCGATGCCGGAGACGCGGCGGCGCTCTTCGCCTCTTCTCACAACCTGAAGGGGCTCTACGCCTCGCTGGGATTGACCACGCTCCACGCGCTATGCAGCGAAATCGTGGAAATCGCCCGTCCTGGTGGAACTGCCGGCGTGGCCGACCGCCTCGTCCGGCTGGAGAAGCTTCACGCCGAAGTGGTGTCGATAGTCAGAGGGCAGGCAAGAGTCCAACGCCGACAAAAGAGCAAGGAATGGGAAACAACGGAACAATGAAGGGATTCGAAGGATATAGGGTGCTGCTGGCGGACGACGAGGAGGTTGCACTCGAGGTCGTTTCGCGCATAGTTGAGGATCTGGGCGCGGAATGCGTCAAGGTCCGGGATGGGGAGGAAATGCTCGAAGTCCTGAACGGCCCGGAGGGGATGAAGGTGGACCTTGTCCTTACCGACATCAACATGCCGAGGAAGAGCGGCATCGACGCCTGCTCGGAGTTCCGTGCGTCGTCGCATCCAAAAGCGCGGACGCTTCCTGTAATCGGCATCTCGGCTGACGCCAATTCGGCGATTTTCGACAAGGCGATTTCCGCCGGCATGAACAGCATGACAACGAAGCCGCTCACGCGTGAGACGCTTCGTTCGCATTTCCACATTACATTGAAGGACAACCAGGCGAACGCCGTGTTCAGCGAACGCATCCAGCAGGCGCTTGCAAAGAGCCTCTTCTTTTCGTCCGTCAGCCATGACATCAGGACTCCGCTCAACGCCATCATCGGCTTTTCAGAAATGCTCCAGCATGGTTTTGAGACGAAGGCCGAACACGATCTCGCCGTCAACTCGATTCTCGTGAGCAGCAAGATGCTCCTCCAACTCGTGAACGACATACTCGACCTCTCGAAGCTGGAGTCCGGCAGGATGAACATCGAACCGGAGCCCACCGACGTTGCGCGTCTCGTCAGGGAGATTGCGGCGTCATTCGGCGCGACTCACCAGAAGCCGGGACTGGAAATTCTCTGTCGCGTAGGGGGAACGCCGAGTCTTATGCTAGACCCGCATCGCTTGAGGCAGATAGTATTCAATCTTGTCGGCAACGCCATCAAGTTCACGAAGCGCGGCTTTATTGAGATCAGGGCGTCTTTTGCCCCGGACACGGGCGGCAGGACGGGAGTGTTCCGCCTTGAGGTCGAGGACACGGGCTGCGGCATTAGCGAGGCGGACTTGAAGAAGCTCGCACGTCCGTTTGTCCAGGTCGGGGTCGTTTCCGGACCGCGCAGCGGAACAGGGCTAGGCCTTCACATCTGCCGGATGCTTGCTCGGGCGATGGGCGGCGAGATGGAGATAAAGTCCGTTCTCGGGGAAGGTGCGACTTTCTCGATTGTTGTCCCGGGCGTGAGGGCTGTGGAAAGTGGAGAATCTATGAGTAGAGGCGCGGGTGAGTCGGCGTCGTTAGCTCATAATTCGCCAATTCACAACACCCCAGCTTCTTACCGCATCCTCATCGCCGACGACACGAAGATGAACCAGATCGTCCTCAAGACTATGTTCGGCAGGCTTGGCGTCAAAGACATGACTTTCGCCGACAACGGACGCGAAGCGCTTGAGATACTGACGGCATCAGACGCGCCAAAGTTCGATTTCGTCCTCACCGATGCCTGGATGCCTGAGATGACCGGCATGGAACTTGTCGCAGAGATTCGTGCAAACGCCTCGATTGCGAAGCTCCCCGTCTATCTCTTCACCGCCGAAGTCGAGATGAAGGACACCTACGCCGAGAATGGTTTCAACGGCATACTTCTCAAGCCTGCAAGCCTCGAAGCACTAAGGAGGCTGTTGGCATGAAATCGTGTGTTCTGTGTCTTGTAGCTTTCGCCGCAGGTGCGGCAGTTGCCGAAGACGTGATTGCAGAGGAGGCCGCAGCGGCCGACTTTTCCGCTCCGGGCCGTAAATGGCTCTCGCTAAGCGCATATGCCGACGTCGAAACTGCATACATATGTCGTGGCTACATCTGGGATACGCGCCCCTATTCGGCCCAGTATGCGGCGGGAGAGGTCGATCTTGGCGTGTTAGGGAAAGCCGAGGCTTCGGTGTGGACCCAGTCCGCAATGTCGGGCAATGGAACATCAGCGAAGATGAGCCGGTATGCCTACGCAGAAGCGGACTACCTTCTCCGCTACTACTACGACATAGACATCTCCGACGGCTGGCGGCTCAGGAATGGAGTCGGCCGGCAGTGGGTGACGAATCCCGGCTATGTCGGCGGACGCACTCTCTGCGACTGGCAGGCGCTTCAGATCCTTAACACCCCGTGGATTACTCCATACTGGCGGCTTAGGGTCATACGCAGGCCGATCGACGAGACCTATTGGGTCGTCGGCATGAAACGCACGTTTGAGCTTTGCGACGGGCTCAAGTTCACGGCTGACTTCTTCGGCGACCTTGGCGACAACCGCCACTACATGAACCTCTACGGCCCCAAAGGAGGCAAGCCTGGAGCAAGTTACCATGGCGGACTCCAGGCGCTGAACCTTGTCTTTCGGCTCGACTACCGCCTTGCCGAGCATATCGGCATCTTCGCATTCGCCGGGCAGTTTTGCCTCGTCTCGGACGACGCTCGCGACGCGGCAAAGGCGATGAAAATACCAGAGGCCCGACGCGACCTCACGTTCGGCGGCGTCGGGATTGCCGTCGACTTCTGACTTATGAGAGAGGTAGAAACTTCATGGACAAGATGCTAAAGCATCATTCGGCGGCAATGTTGAGTAAAAGCCCCGCGGTCCTCGCCGCGTTCGACGTCGACTTCGAGCGCAAGCTCGACGCGTTCTCCGCGTTCGCGAGGGCGAACCCCGGCACGTGTGTCCTCCTGCAGCTCGGCTACGAGCACGAAACCCCCGAGCTCGCTGCGCATCTCGGCGAGGTCGTCGCCCGCTTCAGGGACTCCGCGCCAGGCTCGCGCGTCATCGCGATGGGCAACTGCGAGAAGGAGTGTGCGGCGCTCGAGGCCGTCGGCGTCGAGACGAGGTTCATCCACCAGAACTGCTTCCTCGACGAGCGCCGCTACCGTCCGATGGGCCGCGCCCGCCCTTACGACGCCGCGTACATCGCGCGCCTCACGCCCTGCAAGCGCCATGAGCTCATGCCGGCCGACATCGCCTCGAAGCTCCTGCTCATGGGATGCGCCACGAAGATCTACGACTCCGAGCGCGACTATGCGAACATGGTGTACACGCGCTATGCCGCCGCGCGCGTCTTGCCGACCTTCTCCGGAGCGCGGATATCGGAGTACCTCGGACTCGCGAAGTGCGGACTCGTCCTCTCCGCCCGCGAGGGCGCGTCGTTCTGCTCCAGCGAGTACTTTCTCTGCGGGCTCCCGGTCGTCGACACGCCCGCGCTCGGCGGACGCAGTTCGCTCTATCCCGAGGAGTTCGTGCGCTATGCCGACGCTACCCCGGAGTCTGTCGGAGAGGGAATCGCCCACTGGCGCGAGCACAGGCCCGATCCGTGGAAGGTCCGCGCCGCCTGGCTCGCGAAGGCCGTCCCGCACCGCGAGGCGTTCCGCCGGCTGATGCGCGAGCTCGCCGGACGCGACGCGGGGCGTCCGCCGCACAAGCTCTCGCTGCGGACTCCGCACCCCGGCGTCGTCCACTCGCTCGCGATCCAGGCCTATCTCGCACTGAAGTCAGTTGTCGCTAAATGACAGCAGGCACGCAATGAAGATCGACTTCTCCAGAAACACGAAACGCAACATCGTTGCCGCCATCCTCAACAAGGGCGTGGGGCTGCTGTTCCCGTTCCTGAACCGGACGTTCTTCCTGTGGCTGATGGGCGCGGAGTACCTCGGCCTCAACGGACTCTTCACGTCGATCCTCGGCGTCCTCGCGCTCGCGGACCTCGGCTTCGGCACGGCGGTCGTCTGCTCGATGTACAAGCCCGTCGCGGACGACGACCGCGAGCTAGTCTGCGCCTACCTCAGGTTCTACCGCACCGTCTACCGCTGGGTGGGAACCGCGATCTTCGTCATCGGGCTGTGCCTGCTTCCGTTCCTCGGGAACCTCGTGAAGGGCGACCTTCCGCCGGGGCTCGACCTGCACGTCCTCTATCTAATCCACCTCGTCAACACGGCCGCAGGGTACTTCCTCTTCGCCTACCGCGGGTCCGTCCTCAACGCCTACCACCGCGGCGACGTGATGACGAACATCCGCACGTTCACGTCGATCGCGCAGTACGCGACCGTCTTCCTGATCCTGTTCCTGACGCGGAACTACTACCACTACGTCCTAGCAACCGTCTTCTTCACGGTCGTCAACAACCTGCTCGTGTACCGCGAGTCGCGCCGGCTCTTCCCGGAGATCGACCCGCGCGGCGAACTTGCCGCGGACAGGCAAAGGAAGGTCGTGTCGGACGTCAAGTCGATCTTCATGCACAAGGTCGGCGCGGTGATCACGAACCAGACGGACAACATCGTGATATCGGCATTCCTCGGGCTCGTCGCGGTCGGCGCGTACGGGAACTACTACTACGTCCACACCGCGGTCGGCGGACTCGCCTGGTCGATCTACTCCTCCATGCAGAACGGTTTCGGCAACACGATCTTCACCGAGTCGAAGGATGCGAACTTCGACAGGCTCATGCGCGCCGTGCGCGCCGTGCTCGTCGTCGTGTCGGGCTGCTCGGCGATGATGGCCGCGCTGTATCAGCCGTTCATCGAGGTATGGACCGGCGGGCGTCCGGAACTCTCCCGCCACTTCCTCACGCCGCTCCTGATGGTAGCGTACTTCTACATCTACCAGTCTCGCCAGACCCTGCTCGTTTTCAAGGCGGCCGCGAACCTGTGGCGCCAGGACCGCTGGAAGCCGCTCGTTGCCGGCGCGTTCAACCTGACCGTCAACATAACGCTCGTCGTCACGCTTCCGGACGCCTACAAGCTCGACGGCGTCATTCTCTCGACGGTGCTGTCGTTCCTGCTCATACAGATTCCGTGGGAGTCGTATGTGATGTTCACGTCGTTCTTCGGACGGCACGAGGCTGCAGTCTACTGGCGCGCGCAGGCGCTGGGGCTCCTGAAGGCGTTCGTGCTCTGCTTCGGGGCGTGGGGCGTCGCGTGCGCGGTGCCGATCACCGGCGTCCCCGGTCTCGCGGCCAAGGGCGCGGCGTCCGGTGCGTTCGTCGCCTTCGCCTCGTGCGGAATCTTCCGCAGTGAGGTCGCAGACCTCGCCTCGAGTCTCCTGCGCCGCCGAAAACGTGGTTAAGTCGAACAACTTGGTGGGTAATTATTATGTGGACATCTGTTTTTGACTGGCTTCTTCCTGCAGCAAGACAAGAAAAGAAGACGGTTGACGGTGGTAGCGCATTGCTGAGGATCGTCGGCATATTGTGCGTCGTTCTGCTGCACATGAAGTCCTATTTTCATATGGAATCGTCCGACGTGCTTTCTCGGCAGGTCCTATCTGTTGTGTATGCCTGCTGCTTTTGGGCGGTGCCGGCTTTCGTCGTGTTAAGCGGATATCATGTGATTTCGAACTTGGATACGATAGACGTCGGAGAATACTACAGGAAGCGAGTTGCAAGGCTTGCTGCAAAAGCATTCTTCTGGGGAGCGTTTTTTACGTTGGTTTGCAGTGTCATTGGACATGGAATGTCTTCATGGTGGCATGACTGGCTTCGTTGTCGGCCGTTTTTCCACCTCTGGTTTGTATTCATGCTTGTGGGATTGTACGCGCTGGCGCCGATTTGCAGCAAGGCGCTCGCGAATGTCTATGTCATGGCTGGTGCAGTCGTCGTTCAAGTTTTCGTAATGGTGAATCCGGTTTTATTTGATTCTCCGTTTTGGCAGTGTCCTGCGTTGATCAGCTTGCCTTATGTTGTGCCGTTTCTGCTGGGTGGCCTTGTGGCGCGTTGCCGGATCGGACGGCGCCTTGGTAGGATTTCAGTTGTCGTGTCCGTTAATTATTTCGCCATTGTTGCGTTCGTTTGGTTGAATGACGGAAAACTCGGCTTTTATCCGGTCTGCCATTATCTCGGGTTCTTTGGGCTCATGGGAGGCCTGTCGGCTGTCGTTTCTTTGCTTTACGTGGGGAAGTCATTCTCACCAAAGGCGTGCATTCGTCTTTTTCGCGTCAGCAGGCTTGTGTTCGGCGTCTATGTCGTGCATCCGCTTGTCATGACGGCTTTGCTTAAGGTGTTCCCCCTCGCCTTTTCTTCGGGAGCCTTCGGCGTCGCACTCGGATGGGCGTGCGTGTGTTTGGCAAGCTTTGTCCTTGTCGCGCTTATGCTGAAGGTCCCTCTCTTAAGGCGGTTTCTTTGATCGGCGAAACTTGCATCCATATGGTCGGCGGCCCGTACTGCCATCGCCGGAATGGCCTTGTTTGCCTAACGGCTGTGGGGCTGCAGGCGCGAGAGGAACGGGAAGTAGACTGCTTTGAAGAACAGTTCTGCTAAGGAGCGCATGTATGGCTGTCTGAAGAATGCCTTCACCCATGGAGCCGCGAGCCGCTGCACAAAGGGCGCGGACTTCAGGAGCGTGTCGAAGTCGCCGAATCCTTCTGGAAAGACGATCTTCAGCGTTTCAAGCCTCTCTGCGCGCGTAAGGTCCTTCATGATGCGCGGGTTGAACCATCGCAACAGCAGCATCCCCGTCCAGCGTCTGGCCCAAGCCTTTCCTATGCGACGGTCAAATCCTGTTTTTGCCGACTCGGCGGCGTGAAAAGACATGAGCGAACGTAGGCGTATCGCAAGGTCTTTGTAGAAGTACCCGGGACCTTTCGCCTGCGTCTGCACTGAGTTCTTGCGGATACGGTATATGTAGAAGGGCTCGTGGATCGGAATGACGCGCTTGGCGAGATACAGTGCGCGCGGAGAGAATTCGCTGTCCTGCATCCGAAGTCCGTAAATGCACTTAAGGTTGTGCTTTACGAGGAACTCGCGGCGAAATACGGTTAACTGAAGCATCGGACAGGGAAACGACTTGGCGAACAAACGCTCCAGCATTAACGTCGCTTCGGTGCCGGAGAGCTCGTCGGATAAGTCCTTCGGATAGTTGTCGCGGATTTCCTCGTCCCTGCCGGTCAGTTCGTTGCGGACGACTATTGCGCACGGATATAGGTCTGCATTGGGCCGCTCTGCAATCTTGTCGTGGATGCGCTGCAAGGATCCTTCGGCTACTGTGTCGTCTCCGTCGAGGAAGATTACGTATTCGCCAGTTGCCATGTCCGTGCCCGTATTGCGTGATGCGGAGCACGATCCGCTGCGCGGACCAGTGAACACCTTGAAACGCGGATCCTTCGCAGCGTAGGCGCGCACGATTTCTTCCGTGTTGTCCTTTGACTCCTCAACGCCGACCAGGCATTCCCAGCTCTTGAATTCCTGCGAGAGCATAGAGTCAAGGCACTCTCGGACGTACGGCTCGACGTCGCAACACGGGATTATGGCAGAGAAGAAAGGCTTTTCGTTGTGCATTTTTTAGCGTAGAGGTACAGAGGAGAAGGGGTGTTTGCTTTGGCCCAGAATTCGCTCGATTACCGTTCGCTGGCGTTCTTCATATGCGGCGCGGGAGAAGTGCGCAGCACGTTCAGCGCAGTGGAGACGGCGATCTTCGCGGAA
>Ga0310696_10004927_pt1 | contig 16247 bp, 16 predicted proteins | sample AusTroGonzalo_MG_4_FD_203885 | JGI IMG/M metagenome (GOLD analysis project Ga0310696, IMG submission 203885) | Bovine rumen microbial communities from tropical cattle in Woodstock, Queensland, Australia - Gonzalo_02 (v2) (version 2) | ecosystem: Host-associated > Mammals > Digestive system >...
AAGAAAAGTTTATGAACCGAACTCTTGAAGAAATTAATTCACAAAAGCTGAGTTATGTTAAAGCAGAAAAAAGAGAATTTAAACCATATACATCAATACCACAAGCTCAGGAATATAACGGTGCGATGCCTCCGCCTATACCACAAGCTCAGGAATATAGCGGTGCGATGCCTCCGCCTATACCACAGGCTCAGGAATATAATAGCGCGATGCCTCCGCCTATACCACAAGCTCAGGAATATAATGGTGCAATGCCTCCGCCTATACCACAGGCTCAGGAATATAATGGCGCAATGCCTCCGCCTATACCACAAGCTCAGGAATATAGCGGTGCGATGCCTCCGCCTATACCACAAGCTCAGGAGCCCAGAGGGGTAACTCCTCCGCCTATTCCGTCAGTAGAGCAAACAACTAAAAAATTTGCTGAAATGACGCCGAAAGAGCAAGGAAAAGTGATTATGAATATGCGTAAAGGAGTAAATCCACTATTGCCTAAAGAGGTTGTTGCTCCTGCTTTGGTTAATACGCAGTCAAATATCCAGTCTCGGAGTCAGATAAATTCTGCTCTACGGATTTTTCAGAGTAATCAGTCGCAGCTCCGATAATGGTTGAAAACACAAATAATATTATGTCTTTCAGCGCAAAAGCAAGAGGCCAGGGCTTTATGTTTTCTGAAACGAAATGGGTCTATTTTTTCACAAATAGCAAAAAACTCCTCATAAAGAGGAGTTTTTTTATTGGTGCCCTGGAGAAGACAGACCTCGTTTTTTTAACTCGGCCGCACAGGCGCGCATTGCTTTGTAGCAACCGGCGTACTCCCGTCCGCCTTGCGCTTGTAGTCGAACTTCCTTGTGGAATTTCGCGTGCCGCCAATGATACCAACAAAAAAACTCCTCATAAAGAGGAGTTTTTTTATTGGTGCCCTGGAGAAGACTCGAACTTCCACTGCCTGAGGCAACATGCACCTGAAGCATGCGCGTCTACCAATTTCGCCACCAGGGCTTTTCAAGGCATACGTATATACATTTTTTGCCTGACTGTCAATAATTTTTTAGATGTATTTAAGCCTCGTTTTTTAGTAATTCGACTGCTTTTTCGATATCTTCTTCATTATTCAGGCGTTCTGATTTTGCACATTGTCCGTTGTCGTCATAATCGGAACATATATCAGGTTCGATACCTTGCTTGTGAATGATTTTACCGGACGGAGTATAAAATTGTTCGGTCGTAAGAACCAATTTTCCACCATTACTCATCAGAATTATTTTTTGGATGGTGCCTTTGCCGAAACTGTGTGAGCCGATAAGCTTGGCTCTTGATTGCTCTTGCAATCCGGCTGCCAATACTTCAGCCGCAGAAGCTGTTTTACCGTCTATCAGTACGACCAGCGGACCGGTATACATAGCCTTGCCGCCGGCAACATAATAATGTTTATTTTGTTCGTTACGTCCTGCCGTATAGGTGATGATTTCATCGTCGCAAAACAGCTTGGCAACTTTTAGGGCTTCGTTGAACATACCTCCGCTGTTGCCTCTTAAATCCAGAATAACTCCTTTAACGTCAGGATGGTTCTTTAATGATTGCTCTACCATATTACCGGTTTGCTTGTTAAAAACTCGGACGCGCATATATAAAATATCATCAATAACGCGGTCGGCATACAGCGTGAAAATAGCATTTTCCTCCTCATCTTCCTTATATTCGTATTCCGAATAATAATGTGAATACTCATCTAGGTTTTGCGCTATTCTCTTCATAATCAAATCAGGGATTTCAAAATCTTTTATTAAGGCCTTTTGAGATACCCGAGTAGCATTTTCGATAATTTTATCTACGGAGTTTACCCATTCTAAAATGTTGTCATCTTCCGGCACCGGAATAACTCCGCTTATCTTACCGTCATAATACATATATATTCGGTCGACACCCTGCGAAACAGAGAATTTGTTGTCTAAATCTCTTAATCCCTGCAAGCCGATAGTAATGGTTTTGGCATTATCAATCGGTTCTATGTATTGCTGATTAACGGTGGTAATCATTTCATTTAACAAATGCCTGTCGGCACCAAATGAATTATGAATTCCCAAGATAAAAACCAAAGCAATCAATAAAAGTGTTTTTTTCATTTATATATCCTTAAATTCGGCAATTAAAACAGTGTGGTCGGAAGATTTTTCTTTTTGACGAAGTTCTTTATCAACGCGACAGGAAAGCAAACGGTCGGTCAGATGCGGCGAAGATAAAATATAGTCAATACGCATACCCAAATCGTTGATGAAAGCTCCGCCGGTGTAATCCCAAAATGTATACCCATGTTCGTCAGGATATAAATTACGGAAAGTATCACACCAGCCGGAGCGGGTAATATAGCGCAGACGTTTTCGGACTTCCGGCCGAAACAGCGCATTTCCGATAAATTCTTGAGGATTATAAACATCAAAATCGCTCATAATTACGTTAAAATCACCGCCTAAAATTATATTGCGATGCATGGCGGATAAAGTTGAAATATGTTCGATGAAAGCATCCATCCACTGTAATTTATAGGCAAATTTGCTATTGTCATCGGGATTATTATACGGAGGATTACCGTTTGGTAAATATAACGAAGCTACAATATAATCTTCGGTTCCGATTTTGAACTCGCATTCGAGGTAACGGGAATTTTCATCATCAAAGTTTGGCAGATTTTCATGTCTGACTGTTAGTTTATGTTTACTTAAAACAGCCACACCGTTATAACTTTTTTGCCCTAAAACTTTGGCATCGTAACCGCACATTTGAATATCAAAAAACGGAAAATTATTAAATTCGCATTTAATTTCCTGTAAGAGCAAAACGTCCGGTCGGTTTTGTTGTAACCAAGCACACAAACCCTCCAAACGGGCATTGATTGAATTAACGTTTAAGGTTGCGATTTTCATATTATTCTCCCTTGTCCTGACTATAATATTTTTTTTATTAAATAAAAGAAAATTTTGAACTCTGTTAAATGATTTTAAACCTTAGAATCGTATGATTATATCAGTTAAGTTATATGAGGCGAGAGATGTATCAAGATTTTTTTAATAAAAATGACGATTATTTGGATAAATTCAAACAGAAAGTTGCCGAGCAAAAAATAGCAACCATGGAGGAACGTCGCAGTGAAATGGCGCGTTCACGCAATAATTTCTTGGGAACGTTTGCCGGAATAGTGTTGGCCGGTATAGTAGGGTGGTTCGTTTTGGCTCCGCAATATGAGCAGTCTCATAAAGAAATTCCCGTAATTCAGCGCCCGCATACGGCAGTAAAAATAAAACCGGAAAATCCGGGGGGAATGAATATTCCAAATCAGGATAAAGATGTTTACAGTATTGTCGAAAAGAAAGCGGTGGATAATACGGTTGTTGAAAATCTGCTTCCGGAACCGGAAAAACCGAAGTTGCCGGATATTGTTCCGGAAGAAGTCGAAGTCGAGGTTGACGCAAATGCTAATAATCTTGATGAAATAGTTGACGAAATTGCCGATTCCGCCGAGCCGAAAGTTGAAGAAAAAGTTACCGATAAGGTAGTACCGGCAAAACCTGATGACTTACTGGCTAAACCGAAAGAAGAAGTCCAAAAAAAGGTTGAAGAAAAGAAAGAAGAGAAAAAAGAAGTCATTGAAGCTCCTAAACCGCAAAACGTTACCGATACGGCTAAAGGTCCGTGGCAAATTCAGCTGATTGCCTCCAAAAACAAGGATGCTATTGAAAAGGCTTGGACTAATCTGTCATCACGATATGCGCAGTTAAAAACCTATTCGCATGAGGTTCAAAGTGATAATTTGGGAGCTCAGGGGGTTATTTATAAGTTGCGTGCCGGAAGTTTCGCTTCCAAGGCCGATGCTCAAGCTGCCTGCGCGTCTCTTAAAGCCAAGGGCTTGAGTGATTGTATAGCTAAAGAACGCTAGGAGTTGTCATGAAAAGAATTCTACCGGCATTTTTAAGTTGTCAGGGATTCAGATTGTCCGATGATGAAAAGCGTTTATTTAATGAGTATAATCCTTTAGGTGTTTGCCTGTTTTCCAAATATTGCGCCAATATTAAAACTCGCGAGCAAGTTCGCGAGTTGGTTGATGATATAAAAGCATCAATCGGAAGAGATGACGTGTTGATTGCCGTCGATCAAGAGGGTGGGCGTGTCAGACGTTTGTTGGAGCCGGAATTTACGGCGGTTACTTCACAACAAAGTATTAATAGTGCAGAATTAGCTAAGCAACACGCCTATTTGATAAGTTCGGATTTAAAAGATTGCGGCATCAATGTAAATTTTGCGCCGGTTTTGGATATTATGACAGCAAAGACATCTAACGTCTTACAAGGGCGCTGTTTTGATAGTAATGTTGCCGAGTTGGGAAAGGCTATGGTTGATGAATATATCAAAAACGGCATATGTCCGTGTATTAAACATATGCCCGGGCATGGTAAAGCCATGGTTGACCCGCATCTTGAACTTCCGGTTATAAGCGACGGTTTAGAAAATCTGCAGGCAGATTTTGCTCCGTTTAAGGCTTTGCATAACGCTCCGATGGGGATGGCTGCTCATATTGTATTGACGGCGGTGGATGCGCAAAATGCCGTTACGATTTCAGCTAAAGCCATAAAAGAAATAATTCGTGGCGAAATCGGTTTTACGGGATTGTTGGTTTCAGATGCGATAATCATGAAATCATTGAAGGGGAGTATCGCGCAAAAGGCACGTCAATCGGTTGATGCCGGCTGTGATGTTATTTGTTTGGGAAACGCGGACTTTGAATCTAATGCACAACTATGCGAAAGCGGAATTGAAATCAGCGATGAAGCGGAAGAGCGCTTACAAAATATCCGCAAAATAATTTCGATTACAGGTGATTTTTCACAATATAAACAGATTGAAAATAAATATTGTGCAAATTTGAAAAATATTATAACGTATAACTACGATTATGATGCAACGGAAGTGCTGAATCGTTTGCACTCCGATGATATGGGAGGTTAATATGACAGGATTTATGGGTTGGTTCTTAACTATTGTTTTGGTACTTGCTATATTTAATGCCGAAAAGTTACCGGCATTGCGTTTGCTTTTCGAACAAAAACTTAAAGAGAGCATGGAAGCTGCCAAAGAAGGTTCTAAAATTGCCAAAGATAAAATCAAACAGGTAAAGACAGATATGGAGAATAAGAAAAATGCTCCGGCCGCAGAAACGGACCCTGAAGAGAATACTGCCGAAGAAATTGAAGAATCTCTTAAATTTATGGATGATTATATAAAGCCGGAAAGCAAAAAAGAAGAAAATAAAGAAGTTAAGGAAGAAGTCAAAGAAGAGGTAAAGGAAGAAAAGCCGGCGGAAGATGCTCCCATAGATTTGGAACATCGTTACTAGTCATTATATTTCGGATAGTTTCACTTTAAAGCAAAAGCAGGGATAAACCCTGCTTTTGCTTTTTACTGGTGGTGTGATTCCGTAAGTTTAAATTTAAGATATATCAATTACAAGATAGCCCTTAATTTTCAATATATTCAGCTAAAAAAATATAAACTTTTTTGCCAATTTTACATCTGATTCGGTAAATAAAAATCGTAAAATTTTATTATTTAATTAAGCTTAAATTTCATATACATCATACCGCAAAATCTGCTTGATTTTTATCATGAAGGATAATAAATTAAAAGCATAAGGAAACAATAATGAGAAAATATTTTGCACTTATGTTTATGCTGTTGATTAGCGGCTGTACCAATTCGGTTAATAAAACAGAGTTTGTTAATCCTATTTTTAATCAACCTTTACAACCAAGTGATATTGGTGAGGGGGAAGTGTACCTTACTCCGATATCTATTGATATGCGTACTCCAAAAGATAAAAATTTGGTTGCAGGTAAAGGTAAGTGTGAACTTATAGAAAACACACAAAACAAAATTACACTGAAGTGTGCTGTAAAATGGGTAGAATCATTAACCTATGAAGATGCGCAAAGACTTTTAAAGAAGAAAGAAAGCTGGTCTCAAGAACTTGGCAGAGATATATCGAAAAGGCTTTCTCCTGATTACTCTGAAGATTGGTATTTTTCATATAAAATTAAAGAACATCAATATTCAAAAGACTATATTTGTGTAATGGAATATAGTTGGTTATCAAAAGAGCCAGAATATAAATCTAGCTCTCCTTATTGCATATATAATAAAAGTGCGTTATCAAAATCTGATTGAGCGCGCCATTCTTTCTGCCCAATCGTTGCGCTCTTGATGAACATCTTTACGATGGATATTGTTAACTATACCATTAATATCTTTATCGGTTATTGCCTGATATAATTTAGGCCAATTTTGGCGATTTAAGTTGCCGGTATTATATTGAATATCAAGCAAAACTTCTTTTAAAGGAAGAGGAAATTTATCAAAATCTGTAAATTCATGTCTTACATGTGCCAGATCATTGGTCATATGATTTTGTGCTAAACGAAAACTCTCTTCATCCGAAATACGTAAAGGCGTGTATTGCTTAAAATCTTCTGCTGGAGTATTATGATACATAAAATTGTGGTTTGCATCAATCATCATACTCATATCTCTTAATTTATAAAAATATTTTTCTTTTTCGTCATCAGAAGCATCTGTATCAACTATTTTGGAATTAACACTTTTAAATTCTTCTAATGTGTTAACATTTTTACCTGGACCAATTGTAATAGTCCCCTTAGTATCAATATACGGATAAGGAATAATTTTTTCAAATTCCTTGATATTATTCCACATCCTAGCATACAAATCCTCATCGGAAATGTAATTCGGATTGTTAACATATTGTGCATCAGTTGCAATATTAGTATTATTATTTTGCGCATACTGCATCGCATTATTGTAAGGTTGTGTTGCATATTGATTTAACTGGTAATCGCGTATAAAATCTCTCGCGTATCTGTCGTAATCTTCTTGTGAGGCATAATCGCCACTTATAACTCTTCCAAATGATTTACTCATATTCTATTCTCCTATAAATTTTAATCTATGAAAAATATATAAGATAAAAATTATTTAAAGTCAATATTAAAATAATAAAAATATTATATAATTTATTAAATTGCGTAAAATCAATGCGTTGTTTTGTAAGAAAATACAAATAAAATCCGTTGATAAATTTATTAAATAGAGATAATCGGGATTTTCTTGTTTAAGTTTACTTTCTTTATTTTTAAATTTGCAAACTTAAACTTCGGTCACTCGTTCCCATCGCCTTGTTGCGGGACGCTGTCGCTTCCTTACTCGGCGGGGAACTTCGCCCGTCGTCAACAAACAACATTTTGAGGTTGTTTGTTTTCCTCCGGCCAACGACCTACGGTCGTCGCTTCTCAATTTATTCTCACATATTTAAAACAAAGAAAACGGGGATAAACCCCGTTCTTTGTTTTAATGGTGGAGATAATCGGGATCGAACCGACGACCTACAGATTGCGAACCTGTCGCTCTCCCAACTGAGCTATATCCCCAATGTTTTCTATGCTCTTATAATATCCATTTTCGCAATTTGCAATATTTTTTTTAATTAATTCAATATTTGCATTTGCATTATTTGTAGCAATTACTGTTTAATTTGGAATACCATGAACTCCCGCTACCATGACATTTTTCAGACTCGGTTTGCTGGGTATTGCCTGTTCTCGTTTCCATATATGCACTATAATACATATATCCGTGGAACAAAATACCGCCGACTATTACCGCCATACATAATGATGCACACCCTTTGACAAAGTCCGATACCAAATAAAGTATTGCCACCAATACAATGAAATTAACTCTGTTAAATAAAATCGCGCCATACAAATCATCCCTGTTATCGTAAACGTTCTTAACATAGAATAAAATAAACGCGACCAGCAAAATGCCCTTTATAACTTTCCAAAACATAGCCCCCTCCTCCATAACTATCCGATTGTATTATAACATAAATATATACATTTTTCCATACTTAATTGTAAACCGACCGGCAACGCATATATATCCTATGAAAAGGAGGTTTATAATGCAAGATAAAAGATGCAGTATATGGCATTTGATTGCCGGACTCATTATGTTGTTTTTGGGAATTTTGATTTGGGCCAATCCGGCATCATCTTTGCTGGCAATGGCGTTTTATTTAGGCTTAATACTGTTCCTGCTCGGTTGCGGTTACGTCACTTTTTCCTTAAGTCAATATTCGGGATGGTATATGGTTGTCGGTCTGTTTGATATTTTTATAGGTCTGATTTTTATGACCAACCTCGGATTGACGGTAGAAACTCTGCCGATATTCTTTGCCTTATGGATACTTGCTTCCGGCGCAATTCAAATATCCGGAAGTTTTGAAATCCGCAAGTTGGGTATGCCGTGGGGTTGGACATTTGCCAGCGGCGTTATCGGCGTTATTTTGGCCTATTTTATTTTGACATCGCAGGCTTTCGGCGAGTGGGCATTGGTATTAACCGTCGGCTCATACGTTATTGCCTACGGAATAATAAGTATTTCCGAATACTTTTATTTCAGACACTATTGCCGAATAAGTGCGTCAAAAGAATAAAACTAAAGCCGGATGTCTTCCGGCTTTTTTATCCCTTAAATCCGACTGCCACCACATAGGTTTCTACCGAATCCTGACGACTGGCATCCGGCTTATGATGAACAACTTTGTTGAAGTGTCTTTTCATGTCATTGAGCAATTCGCCTTCGGTTCCGCCCTGAAAAACTTTGGCAATAAAAATCCCGCCTTCCGCCAAAATTTCTTTGGCAAACTCATACGCCGCTTCCACCAAAGCTATCGTGCGCAAATGGTCTATATTCTGCACTCCGGTGGTGTTGGCGGCCATATCACTCATCACCACATCTGCCGGCCCGTGCAATAATGCTTTTATTTTATCGGGAGCGTCACTGCTGGTAAAATCCTGTTGCAACAAAATTGCCCCTTCAATCGGCTCGGTCGGTAACAAATCCATACCTACGATTTCACCGCTTCCTTTGTTGCGCATGGCGGCAATTTGCGTCCAGCCTCCCGGTGCGCATCCCAAATCAACAATCCGTTTACCGCGCCCCAAAAAATGGAATTTTTCATCTAATTGAATCAGTTTGAATGCTGCCCTTGAACGATACCCTACCCGCTGTGCCTCGGCAACGTACGGATCATTTAACTGACGTTGCAACCAACGATTTGAAGACACCGTATTATATTTGGCTCTCTTCACTTTGACAGTCAACATCTTACGACCGCGAACCTGCTTCGCCGATTTCGTTAAATTTGCCATTTTCTCACCAAATCGTTGATTATTGCCTCTTGTGCGCCTTTCAATGAAGCCGTCAATCTTTTAATTTGTAAATCATCATATATGGTTTTGAATATTACACAGGCAGCCTGAAAAATCATTGCTCTGTTTTCCCCGATATACGGACAAGCCGCCATTTGTGCATAATCCATATTTTGTATTAACTGTATTTGTTTATCCAATTCAGTAGTATTTTCAGCCATACCGTCGGCATTATAACGGTTATAATTGCCGAGTTCATGCGACATACTCACCAGTCTTAACGGAGTACTTGAAGTTGCTAAAAAATCACACTTTTTGCGATATTTTTCAAAATCCGAATTTTTAAGAAATTCACTTGTATATTTTTGCACTTCTTTTTTTAATTTGTCGGCATTTTCTTCATTATATTCGCGCAAATCAAATGCTTCCGTCGCGTTACGCGCTCCCCACGGTATGGAAACCGTATAAACTATTTTGGGATTATCCGTATTAGTAGCCAGCGTAATTTCGGTAGAACCGCCACCCAAATCATATACGACAATATATTCGACATCTTTTTTGGCGTTCAAACGAGCACCTTTAACGTTCAATAAAGCTTCTTCACGCGCCGAAACAATATTCAACCGCAATCCGCAAAGTTCCTCTACGGATTTTACAAAATCGGCACCGTTTTTCGCCATCCGGCAAGAGGCTGTGGCAATAGCCTTATAATCCATCACTTCGTAATCACGCATAATATTTGCATATTCGGCCAAGCACGTCAAACCGCGCTTTAATGCCTCATCCGAAAATTTTCCGGCGGCGTGTAATCCTTCTCCAAGCTTGGTGGTGGTGGTTTTGCGGTAGATGGAATAACCTTTACCGCTGGTAATCAAAAGGCGACAGGAGTTAGTTCCCAAATCAATGGCTGCCAGGTTTCCGATCTGCATATTTTCTACCCCTCCTGAAAGGACGGCGATACTTACCGTCTTTACGAAAATAATTATTCTTCTGATGATGTATCATATCAAGTAAAATTCCTTCGCGAATACCACGGTCGGCAACCGTTAATTCCGATATCGGCCAAAATGTGGTAAGCGCTTCTATGATGGTGCAACCGGCAATGGTCAAATCGGCCTTTTGCTTACCTATGCAAGATTGTCTGCAACGACCTTCGTAGCCCATTTTCTTTATTTTGGATATAACTTTCTGCACTTCCGAACCGGAAAGTGCCAAACCGTCAACCGCCGCTCTGTTATAACGCGGCAAATTCAAATGAACCGCACCCAAAACGGTCACCGTTCCCGAAGTGCCTATTATTTGAATCTCCTGATTGCGTACGGCTTCGCTTATGTTGTACTTATCTTCAAATTCCTGTAAGATTTTTTGCGTTCTTTCCACAATCGTATTATACGCCAAATTAGTCATATCCTTACCCGGAAATGCTTCCGACACGGTAACCACTCCGTACGGTATGGATACAAAACCTTCAATAAACGTTTTACCGGTTTCGGTAATTCGGGCAAGCGATATTTCGGTAGAACCGCCGCCGATATCAAACACCAATGCACGCTTAATCATACGATTGAGTAAAGGCATACACCCTACAACCGCCAAACGTGCTTCTTCTTTGGAAGAAATAACTTCTATCGGCAATCCGGTTTCTTTGCTGACCGTCTGCTCAAATTCTTTGCAATTCAAAGCACGCCTGCAGGCCGCCGTTGCCACAAAACGCATTCTGATGAGCGGAGAATATTCGTCAATAATCCCGCGGCAAACTTTAAGCGCCGAAACCGTACGGCGAATAGCGGTTTTGGAAAGCATATTACCGTTTATTATTCCTTCGCCCAAACGAGTTACTCTGGAAAAAGTTTCCACCACATGAAATGACCCCGGTGTCGGTTGAGCAATCACCAAACGACAAGAATTCGTCCCCAAATCAATAGCGGCGTAATACCCGTCATGAGGGCTTACCCCGTTTTTTGCTTCGGGCGATCTATCCTGTCTTTGTGATTTTTCAGCCGTCCTTTTCCACTTCACTTTTTATAAATCTCCATACGTTTGTGTTCTTATTTTTTGGCGCAACTCGTCAATGCACACCATATTGCCTTTTTTATCCTTAAAGTACCAATATTCCCAACCGTTACAGGCTGCCGCTTTTTGCGCCGCGGCGCCTACCTGATGGATAGAACCCTCAATTCCTTCGCCTTTAACCGAGCCGTCGGAACGGATAATTGCAAAGTGCTTACCTTTTTCGTCGCTCAAAGTGTCGCCCGGTTGCAACATACCATGTTCCAACACACTTCCGAACGGCACGCGCGGCATTTTCTTTTTAACCGTGTATTCGGCAGCTTCGGCCGACATCGGTTCAATTTGCTCAATTCTCTGACGCGCACCTTTAACATATTCGGCATCACGATCTATACCTATAAAATGACGGCCCATTTTTTTAGCCATTGCACCGGTTGTACCGGTTCCGAAAAACGGATCCAAAACCAAATCACCAACCTTGGTGGAAGCAAGCAAAACTCTATACAACAAGGCTTCCGGCTTTTGTGTCGGATGCAATTTTTCACCATTTTCATTTTTCAAGCGCTCTTTTCCGGTACAAATCGGAATTTCCCAAATACTGCGCATTTGCGTATCATCATTAAGAGCTTTCATCGCTTCATAATTGAACGTATATTTGGCCTTCGGATTTTTAACCGCCCAAATCATTGTTTCATGCGCATTGGTAAAGCGTGTTCCCTTAAAATTAGGCATCGGATTGGTTTTATTCCACACCACGTCATTTAAAATCCAAAATCCCAAATTTTGTAAAATATAGCCAACTCTGAAAATATTGTGATATGAGCCGATAACCCATATACTGCCGTCTTCTTTTAAAACGCGTTTAGCCGCCGACAACCACTTACGTGTATATTCATCGTAAGCGGATAAACTTTCAAAACTGTCCCACTCTTCATTAACGCCGTTAACCACCGAATTATCAGGTCTGAGCAAAGTTTCGCCCAGTTGCATATTATACGGCGGGTCGGCAAAAATCACATCTACCGAATTTTCCGGCAGACTATTCATCACTTCAATACTGTCAGCATTAATTACAGTATCTCTAACCTCTTTTATATTCATTCCCCACATCCATCTGTTATTACAAAGATAAAGTCATAAAGTTATAATTTTATTAATAATTAAATAAAAATTTGCCTTAACAACATACCTGCAATAATCGGGATTACCGAGATTACGGATACTGTTTAAACATCTTTTGCAATTCGTCTTCGCGAGCCGAAAGCATCAATAATTCTTGTTTGCTTATTTGCAGATTTCTTATACGTTTCTCTTGCAGTTCAATCATCTGCTGAGACATCGCATCTTTTTTACCGGACAAATGTCTTATAATATTTTGAGCTTCACGTCTGACTTTTATTTCTTCCAATAAAGCTACTAATCTGTTGTGTACATAAAAGAAACGTTCGGCATCCCAATGACGATATACAAACCACATCCGCATTTTCCAAGTCAAAATATTGGAAACTTTGGTTTCTATGTTGGTCATATCAACGCCGTCCAACATCTTAAGCTCATTAAATTCCGGCCATCTTTTCATAAAGTCATTTAATTCTTCCAAAGAGATTTCTTTGGTATAGTGACTTCTTTTTTCGCTCATAATATCGCCGGAACGATGCCAGGTTGTTTCCACCATCTGACATCTTGCAACGGCAACAATAGCCAAAAGTCCGCCGATAAACATCAGCGATTGTTTAACTCGAGGGTTTACCATCGTAAGTCCTCCGTATAATAGTCTATATTCAAGCCGTAGCTTCCCGACAACTCATTTAATTTTTGTTCGGTATCGGCTCCCATTTGATGAACACCGTTAGTAATCAACAAACTTTTAACACCGAAATTGTTTGCCATCCGTATATCGGTTGACATACAATCTCCGATAAGCAAGCATCTTTCCTTATTAAATCCCGGCAGGCTTTCCGTCAAATAAGCGGCCACTCTGACATCCGGCTTTCCGAAAGGCATAACCTTTTTACCGCCCATCATCGCATATCTTTCGGCAATGGCACCGGCACCCGAAACCACACCGTCGGAACCCACCAACGAGGTATTATTTCCTATGCACAACATCGGTAATTTCAAATACAGCGCCTGTTCCAAAATCGGCATTATTTTGTTTTCATCAATGCCGTTATAATCAGATTGAGCCAAAATAAAATCGGCCATAACTATACTGTCAGCCTTTTCATATTGCAAACCTTCGGTTATTTTGGAATTACCGGATAAATCATAATACGAACGACCTAACCCGTTAACACTCTTCAAATAGAAGTGAGCTATTTCTCCGGCGGTTATCATGGCATGAAAAATATTCATAGGCACATTACGGCGTTTCAACGTATAATACATATCCTCCACACGCAACGGAGAATTTGAAGCCAACATTATTCTTTTACCGCTTTGATAAAGTTTTATCAGCGTTTGCACGCTTTCTAAATCGATCTTATCTCCAAACATAAAAACGCCGTTGATACCGCATATAACGCTATCAAACTCATCCCTTATTCTTGATAAATATTTCAGTTTTTGACTCATACCTTTTTAACCGAATTGCGCCAATCATCAAGTTATACTACCGCTAATTGGTAAATATTTGGATAAAAATTTATTATCAATTTATTAAGGCGCAACAAAAAAGCGCCGGAAAAAAACTTCCCGACGCTTTTATTTCAATCACAAACGCAATTATTTATATTGTGACAAGTGTTCAAGCAAAGCACGTTTTTCGTTAACGTTCTCTTGAGCCTTGCCCAGCAACATATTGTAGCGTTCCGGATTAGCCTTGTTTACAACTTGGAAGCGGGTTTCGCTTGCCATAAATTCGGCCAAAGGCAAACTCGGAGCTTTGGAATCCAAAGTCAGCGGAGCCTTACCTTCTTGTGTGTTTTCCGGATTGTAGCGATACAACGGCCAGCTGCCGGTTTCTACCGCGTTCTTTTGGTGCGACAAACCGTCAGCCATATTCAAGCCTTGGTTAATGCACGGGCAGTAAGCAATAATAATGGACGGACCGTTATAAGCTTCGGCTTCGTTCATTGCTTTAATAACCTGCATATCATTGGCACCCATTGCTACTTGAGCCACATAAACATTACCGTAAGACATGGCAATCATGCCCAAATCTTTCTTCGGTAATTCTTTACCGGCTGTGGCAAATTTAGCGGAAGCACCCATCGGGGTAGCCTTGGATTGTTGACCGCCGGTGTTAGAATATACGCCGGTATCAACTACCAAAATGTTTACGTTTCTGCCACTGGCAATTGCGTGATCAACACCGCCGAAGCCAATATCATAAGCCCAACCGTCACCACCGATAATCCATACGGACTTCTTAATGAGATAGTCAGCAACTTCGTTCAAGTGTTTGGCTTCTTCGCTGTTAATAGCAGCCAATTTGGCACGCAAGGCGGCAACGTTGTCGCGTTGAGCGTCAATTTCCATATCATTGGATTGCGGATTAGCCAAGATCTTATCGGCAATCTCGCCTAATTCGGCTTTCATACCTTCGAGCAAAGATTTGGCCATAGCCGTACCGTGGTCAATAGAAATTCTCATACCCAAACCAAACTCGGCGTTATCTTCAAACAAAGAGTTGGCCCAAGCCGGTCCGTGACCTTTTTCATCCTTACAATAAGGAGTGGTCGGCAAGTTACCGGAGTAAATAGAAGAACAACCGGTAGCATTGGCAATTACCATACGATCACCGAACAACTGTGTCAGCAATTTAATATACGGAGTTTCACCGCAGCCGGCACAAGCACCCGAATATTCAAACAACGGTTGAATAAGTTGGGTAGTCTTCGGCATATTCTTAACAACGTCCGTACGCTTAACATACGGCAAAGTTTCAAAGAATTTCCAGTTAGCTTTTTCAGCTTCCAAATGATTTTCAATATGATCCATATTGATGGCGTGCAATTCGGCATTTTCCTTATTTTTAGCCGGACAAGCCGTTACGCAAACGCCGCAACCGGTACAATCTTCCGGAGAAATTTGTAAAATGAATTTCTTACCGGCAAATTCCTTACCTTTGTATTCGGCACTCTTCAAAGTAGCCGGAGCATTCTTCAACTCTTCATCGGAAGCAACCTTCATACGAATTACGCCGTGCGGACAAACTATAGAGCATTTACCGCATTGAATACAGGTATTCGGATCCCAAACCGGAACTTCGGTAGCAATACAACGCTTTTCAAATTGCGTGGTAGCTGTCGGCCAAGTACCGTCAACAACTTCCTGTAATTCAGAAGTTTTAACGCTGTCACCCTTGTCGGCAATCAATTTAGCCGTCAAGCCTTGTACAAATTCCGGAGCTTCGGCCGGAACCGGAGCCAAACGATGGAATTTGGAAGTAACATGATCCGGATAATTAACTTCAAACATATGAGCCAAAGAAGCATCAACGGCGGCATAGTTCTTTTGAACAACCGCATCACCCTTCTTGGAGTATGTCTTTTTAATGGCAGCCTTAATTTGAGCAATAGCTTCATCTTTCGGCAAAATATTGGAAATGGCAAAGAAGCAGGTTTGCATAACCGTGTTAATTCTTTGTCCCATACCCGTGGCACGGGCAACTTCAACTGCATTAATGGTATAGAACTTCAAGTGTTTGGCTAAAATCTGTTCTTGAACTTCTATCGGCAGTTGGTCCCAAACTTCTTCCGCTTTGTACGGAGCGTTCAACAAGAACGTAGCACCGTCTTTGGCAATATGAAGAATATCAACTTTCTTCATAAATTGGAATTGGTGACAAGCCACAAAATCAGCTTGGTTAATCAAATAAGCACTACGAATAGGATTATCGGAAAAACGCAAGTGAGAAGTGGTCATAGAACCGGACTTACGAGAGTCGTACACAAAGTAACCCTGACCGTATTTACCGGCATCTTCGGCAATAATCTTAATGGAGTTCTTGTT
>Ga0310696_10004928_pt1 | contig 16246 bp, 14 predicted proteins | sample AusTroGonzalo_MG_4_FD_203885 | JGI IMG/M metagenome (GOLD analysis project Ga0310696, IMG submission 203885) | Bovine rumen microbial communities from tropical cattle in Woodstock, Queensland, Australia - Gonzalo_02 (v2) (version 2) | ecosystem: Host-associated > Mammals > Digestive system >...
GTTCCTCGATTATGCCAGCTATAGCATCCTCGACCGTGCCGTTCCCCATATCGAGGACGGTCTGAAACCCGTGCAGCGACGCATCTTGCACTCGATGAAACGCATGGACGACGGCCGTTACAACAAGGTGGCGAACATCGTGGGACACACGATGCAGTTCCACCCCCACGGCGATGCCAGTATCGGCGACGCCCTCGTACAGATGGGACAGAAGGACTTGCTCATCGACACGCAGGGTAACTGGGGTAACATCCTCACAGGATCGAGCGCTGCTGCACCACGATACATCGAGGCCCGTCTGTCGAAGTTCGCCCTCGATACCGTCTTTAATCCCAAGACGACAGACTGGAAAATGTCGTACGACGGACGAAACAAGGAGCCTATCACTCTGCCCGTGAAGTTCCCGTTGGTACTGGCACAGGGCGCTGAAGGCATCGCCGTCGGACTCTCCACAAAGATTCTGCCCCACAACTTCTGTGAGCTCTGCGACGCTGCCATCGCCTATCTCCACGATCAGCCCTTCCGTCTCTACCCCGACTTCCCCACCTCTGGAAGCGTCGATGTCGCCAAATACAACGATGGCCAGCGGGGTGGCTCCGTGAAGGTCAGGGCGAAGATCGAGAAGATCGACCAGAAGACGCTCGTCATCCGTGAGATCCCCTACTCTAAGACATCTGAGACGCTGCAGGACTCGATCGTCAAAGCCGTTGAGAAGGGCAAGATCAAGGCCCGTAAGGTCGAGGACCTGACGGCTGCCAACGTCGAGATTCAGGTGCATCTGGCCCCTGGTGTATCGTCAGACAAGACCATCGACGCCCTCTATGCCTTCACCGACTGCGAGATCAGTATCTCGCCAAACTGCTGCGTGATCGAGGACAACAAGCCTAAGTTCCTGACTGTCAGCGATGTGCTGCGCCACTCGACAGACCGTACAAAGGATCTTATTCGTCAGGAACTTGAAATCCGCAAGGGTGAGCTCTTGGAGCAGTTGCATTTCCAGTCATTAGAGAAGATCTTCATCGAAGAGCGAATCTATAAAGACAAGAAATTCGAACAGGCGCCAAACGTCGATGCCGTTTGCGAGCATATCGACGAGCGCTTGACGCCCTACTACCCCCAGATGATCCGTGAGGTGACCAAGGACGACATACTCAAACTGCTGGAAATCAAGATGCAGCGCATCCTGAAGTTCAATAAGGACAAGGCTGACGAACTGATGGCTCGCCTGAAAGCAGAGATAGAGGACATCGATCGCGACCTGGCGAACCTCGTCGAAGTGACGGCCAGCTGGTTCCAGTTCCTCAAGGACAAGTACGGCAAGGAGCATCCCCGAATGACGGAGATCCGCAACTTCGACACCATCGAAGCCTCGAAGGTGGCCGAAGCCAACCAGAAACTCTATATCAATCGCACGGACGGCTTCATCGGCACAGGGCTGAAGAAGGACGAGTTCGTGTGCAACTGCTCTGACCTCGACGACGTCATCATCTTCTACAAAGACGGAAAATACAAGATTATCCGTGTGGCCGAGAAGGTGTTTGTGGGCAAAAACGTGCTCTATCTCGACGTCTTTAAGAAGAACGACTCGCGAACAACATACAACACAGTCTACCGTGATGGCAAGAAGGGATACTGCTTCATCAAGCGTTTCAACGTGACCAGCATCACTCGCGACAAGGAGTACGATCTGACGCAGGGCACACCCGGATCGAAGGTGATGTACTTCACTGCCAACCCCAACGGTGAGGCAGAGATCGTCAAGGTGACACTCGAACCGAATCCGAAACTGAGGAAAATCTTCGTCGACAAGGACTTCTCGGAGATCGGCATCAAGGGGCGCACATCGAAAGGAAATCTATTGACAAAATTCCCTGTCCATCGCATTGGTCTGAAGAGCCGTGGCCACTCGACACTTGGTGGAAGGAAAGTGTGGTACGATCCCGATGTGAAACGCCTGAACTACGACGAGCACGGACAGTTGTTGGGCGAGTTCTTCGACGAAGACCAGATTCTCGTTGTGCTGAGCAACGGCGAGTGCTACCTTACAAACTTCGACGAGAACAACCATTTCGAGGAGAATATCCTGCGTATCGAGAAGTATGATCCTGCGAAAGTGTGGACTGCCATCCTCTACGATGCTGATAATCAGGCTTATCCGTACCTGAAGCGTTTCCTGATGGATGCCACGAAAAAGAAACAGAACTGGCTGTCGGAGAACCCGCAGTCACAACTGATACTGCTGACGGATACCGTCTATCCGCTCATTAAGGTTACTTACGGAGGGGCTGACGAGTTCAGGGGATCGGAGGAGATCGACGCAGAACAGTTCATCGCCGTCAAGGGTTACAAGGCGAAGGGTAAACGTCTGACTACCTGGCAGATAGCCAGCATCGAGGAGTTGCCGCCAGCGCGAGTCCCAGAAGAGCCGGAGGCCCCAGAGGAACCTGAGGAGGGCGATATTGATGAAGATATCGACGAGCAGACGTCTGACGAGGAACAGACGGAGTCGGCAGAGCCCAGAAAGAGTCAGCCACAAGAAGAATTAAGTCTCTTCGGCGATGATGAATAAGCTGCTGATACTGCTACTCACCCTGACTCCACTCAGTGCCGTCGCCCAGGAATCCACTTCGGCCAACATCATCGGCGTGGGTTCCTCGAGGATTCTCGACACCTACATCAACCAGGAGAAATACTCGGGCATCGGCTTCACTTATTTATATATTAAGGAACGCGCGAGGAGCGAGAGACGGTGGAACAGCATCATCGAGCACGAGATAGACCTCTCGAGCACCAAGGACAGAAGCAAAGACAACCAGATGATCGAGGGCAACTACTATCTATACTGGGGCCTTTACCGTCATTGGCAACTCTATGGCGATCGTCTTCTGCTGCAGGCAGGAGGATTGGCCAACGCCAACCTTGGTTTTCTCTACGACACCACCACCTCGAACAACCCTGCCCAAGGCAGACTCAGCCTGAATATCATGCCTTCGGCTGTCGCTTCTTACCGTTTTCCGCTATTCGGACAGCAGTTCGCGATGCGTTATGAACTGAATGTACCTCTCGTCGGTGTGATGTTCAGCCCTAACTACGGACAGTCGTACTACGAGATCTTCAATCGTGGGAACTACGACCATAACATCGTTCCGACTACTTTCGTCAGCGCGCCCTCCTTCCGTCAGATGCTGTCAGTAGACTGGCGCGCCTCTGAGAGATGGTCGCTGAGAGTGGGTTATCTGGGCAACTATCAGCAGGCACAAGTGAACAATCTGAAGCAGCATGTCTATGCCCATCGAGTGATGATCGGCGTCGTCTGCCACTTCCCAAACGTCGTTCGCCCATGAGAAAGTTCGTTGTCATCTGTTTCCTCATGTCCCTCTTCACCTTCACGGCCTGTGTCGACGAGGATGAGTTCCCTGATACCCCCCAGGGAAACTTCGAGGCTTTATGGAAAATCATTGACGAGCACTACTGCTTCTTCGACTATAAACAGCATGAATATGGCCTCGATTGGAACAATATATATAATATATATAAGGTACGCGCGAGAGATGGAGTCGATAAGTACCAGTTATTCGAGGTTCTGACGGATATGCTCGCGGAACTGCGCGACGGCCATGTGAATCTCTACTCCTCGTTCGACAATGGTCGCTACTGGAGTTGGCACGAGGACTATCCCACGAATTTTAGTGACACTCTGCAACGAAAGTACCTCGGCACAGACTATCTTATAGCCTCTGGCATGCGCTATCGGATACTCGACGACAACATCGGATACATGTATTATGGCAGTTTCGCAAATCCTGTCAGCGATTCCGGACTGAACGAGATCCTGCGCTATTTCGCCTTTTGCAATGGACTCATCATCGACATCCGAAGCAACGGAGGAGGCGATCTCACCAATGCCGAACAGTTCGCAGCCCGCTTCTGCAACGAGAAAACGCTGGTGGGCTACCAGCAACACAAGACGGGAAAGGGCCATAACGACTTCTCCGACCTGGAGCCGCAGTATATCGAGCCGTCAGCAAACATCAGGTGGCAGAAGGGTGCTGTCGTCCTCACCAATCGTGGGGTATTCAGCGCAGCCAACGACTTCGTGAAGTATATGAAGTGCTTCCCTTTAGTGAAAATCGTGGGCGACCAAACGGGAGGTGGTGCAGGCATGCCCTACACCAATACGTTGCCTAATGGATGGACGGTACGCTTCTCGGCCTGTCCCTCCTACGACAAGGACCGCAAGGAGGTAGAGTTTGGCATCTCTCCCGATTATGCCGTTTGTCTGTCCGACGACGATTTCCGTCAAGGAAAAGACTCGCTAATAGAATTTGCCCGAAAACTTTTGGCCAAATGAAATATTATTCGTATCTTTGCACCCGTTTTAGAGCATTTAGGCCAAAAACAGAGCGTTCTTTCGCGCCTGTGGCGGAATTGGTAGACGCGCCAGACTTAGGATCTGGTGTTTATGACGTGCAGGTTCGAGTCCTGTCAGGCGCACTTTGTGATGATTTAGGCGAAAAATGGTTGATTTTCATACCATATATGTGCTATTTTGATAGAAAAATGCGTTTTTTGATAAAAAAAATTAATTTTTTCTTGCATAATTCGAAATTATTCCCTAATTTTGTCACCGATTTATGTGAATATAAGCGTGATTATTAATATTAAAATGTTTAATTATAATTTTTAAGTTCAAATGAAAAAGAAATTTATCAATGGTATTTTGATGGCAGCATTGATGTTTGCTGCTACATCATCATTTGTTTCTTGCAAGGACAACATTGACGACGAACTTACCGACGTTTATGCACAACTTGGCAAGAAGAGCAGTGATCTCCAGGGTAAGATTAATGATCTGCAGAACCAGATCAACAACATCGAGCCTCAGATTATCAACATCGAGAATCACTACGACACTACGATCAACAACATCTATCAGTTCATTGACACTGCGATTATCGCAAAGCACAATGAGGAGATTCAGAAGATCGACTCTACTCTTCAGATCATTAACCAGCAGATTACCAATCAGACGCTGGCTATCGACGAGATCAACAATGAGCTCAACAGCATCGACATCCGTCTGAACGGTGTAGGTGACTCAGTTAGCACTTTGTGGGCAAGGGTTGACAGTCTGTCAGAGGCACTGAACAGCTTGATGGAGAAGATGATCAGTGGTGCTCTTGTAAATGGAATCCAACTGAACGCTACCCGTAACGATGTCCTGGGAATTATCAACACACCGTTGTTCGTATGTAACAGTCTGTTGGCTTACTATGGAGAGAACACTTCTGGTATCGACAAGTTCCCGTATGCAGGTATCGACTTCAACGTTGGCGGTAACACATTCGCAGAGTACCTTGAGTCTAACGAACTGCCTTATGAGGGCTTCGTGAATTTCGACGACATGGACTATATCACTGACTCTTACGGAAACGCAGGTCAGGTATATTTCACTGTTAACTCGACCGATTACGAGAACTTCGACATCAGTAAGTTCACTAAGATTACTGTTGAGAACAGTGCTGGTGAGGTTGCTCCTATCGACTTGAAGGTTAGAAAGTCTAGCGCACGCATCAGCTATAGCCTTGGCCGTGCATTCCTCGAGGAGACTGGTAAGGACGCCAAGAACGGTCTCTATGTTGCTGATGCTACCATTAAGGAGGGTGACCTCGATCCTAGCCGCTTCCAGATTGAGAAGTTCATCAACTTCGAGAGACTGAAGACCGAGATTAGAAGTCGCATCGACGATATTCGTGCTCGTGAGGGTGAGCCTCTTGGTAACGGACAGAACGACACTGGTAAGAAGGCTACCTTCAAGAATTTCGTTAGAGAGATTTGCAGTATCGTATTTGATCTGTTCCACAATCAAGTTACATCACAGGATCGTGCAACAAACATCTCTTATTCTCCACAGAGACTGGCCTTCTTCATGGATAAGGATGGCAAGCAAACGAGAGTTGCCCAGAGTGACATTAACTTGTTCACCTCTGCTGTAAAGCCTCTGTCATACAACACCTTCTGGGAGTATGAGAATGGTAAGAAGGACAATTGGATTATTGAGAGTGTTCTCGAGCGTGCAATCTCTAGACTGGCTTTGGAGATTCGTGAGAGATGGGGTGACAAGGGTGTAACCGTTGAAATTATCGAATTTAACGATGCTGACAGGACCCTCTCTGCTAAGATTAATGGAAATCTTGAGAAACTGACCTGCCACAGCGAGGAGCAGTATCAAAACCTCAAGAAGTCTGTTGCAGCTAACGGTGATATCAGTGGTCTCAACGAGAAGTTGGAGAAGTATCTGAAGACCTACACTTTGGGTAACGCAGTTGGCAAGGCTGAGGAGCGTATCAACGACTATCTGACCAGGGGTTCTGAGTATCTGACCACGCTGATTAACAAGCACCTCTTCACACGTGCCGTTGCTCCTATCATCATCTTCGAGCATAGCACTGGTATGGATCGTCTGTGCGAGGGTATGTTCATCAAGAGAGGTGTTATGCACGCTTACCTGACATCAGGCACTATGGAACTCCTTGTTCCCGCATACAAGAAGTACGTGGCTCTTGAGAAGAATGGTATGCTCCTGCAGTCTGAGGTTCTGCCGGGTAACACCCTGACCTACGACTACGACATGAGCGAGAAGGGTGACTATAGGGTAATTATCAGTTGCGTTGACTACTTTGGTTACGTAGTTACCAAGAAGTATAACGTACACGTGTATTAATTAACATTCGAGAACTAAAAAATTAACAACAGATATGAAAATGAAGAAAGCAATATTGTCTTGCCTGATGCTGATGGGTGCACTCACAGTATCTGCCCAGGAGCAGAAGGGCACGACAGAATATGTCTTCGAGCCGCACTGGTACCTCCAGCTTCAGGGAGGTGCACAGTACACCACGGGTGAGGCTGATTTCGGTAAAATGATTTCTCCCACTATTCAGGGTGCTATTGGCTATCAGTTCTCACAGAACGTTGGTGCTCGTCTGGGTATCAATGCATGGCAGAGTAAGACTGGATGGAGAGATGATGCACAGACATTTGATCCTCAGAATTTCAGCTTTACCTATTTCGCACCTGCATTGGATTTGACCTTCGATCTTTCGAATATTATCGCAGGTTTCAATCCCAACCGTAAGGTTAGTTTCGGCGCATTCTTTGGAATCGGCTTGAACTACCGTATGCAGAGCGATGATGCAAAGAATGCAAAGGCATATTTTGATGGAGTCGCTAATAAGGATGAGTTCGGTTGGACACCGATGTACGATGATGACGCAGTGTTGTTCTTTAAGGGACAGGCTGGTTTGACCGCAGACTATCACATCAACGATGCTCTGAGCATTGGTTTGGAGTTGAACGCTAATATCCTGAGCGACCGCTATAACTTCAAGAAGGTTGGTAACCCCGATTCATACTTCAACCTGCTTGCAGGTATCAAGTACAACTTCGGTCCCACCTACTCTACACGCTTTATCCCTGCTCCCGAGCCCGAGATTCGCTACGTAGACAAGATTGTGGAGAAGATTGTTGAGGTTCCCGCTCCCGCTCCTGCAGTTGTTGAGCCGCTGCGTCGTGATATCTTCTTCGAGATCAACAAGACTGTCATCCGTGACTCTGAGAAGCAGAAGGTACAGGATATCGCCGACTACATGAACGCTCATCCGACATCGAAGGTGATGATTACCGGTTATGCTGATGCTGGTACTGGTAATGACCGCATCAACGATCGTCTGGCTAAGGGTCGTGCACAGGTTGTCGTGAAGGCTCTGAAGGAGCAGTACGGCATCGCTGAGAGCCGCATTAGCTGGGACAGCAAGGGTTCACGTGTACAGCCGTTCGCTGAGAATGATCTAAACCGTGTATCAATCTGTATCGCTGAGTAATTTTAGAATCAGATAAGAGTTTACCAAAGCCCGGTCCCAAAATGGGGCTGGGCTTTTATCATAACATTACATAGATTGAAATGAAGAAAACTATTATTACTATAATATTGTCAATATATAGTGCACTTATTATCAATGCGCAAATAGCGGATGGGTATTATCATATAAAAAATACACTAACTGGCAGATATCTAAGCATAAATGATACCTATGCAGGAAACTACACGGCCAGCACAGCTGCCTCAGTAAATTTGGCAGGTATCAGGACCTATATCAATTACGATACTGTTGCTGTCAGTCCATCATGTGTCGTTTTCGTCAAGAGTCTTCCTGGTGGTGGTTACGATATTTCCGGTCAGGGTTCAAGTTTATATGAAATGACTAACTATAAATTACCCATTGAAATTACACCATCTGGTGATAATTATATCATCTCTGGTACCTATAGTGGAGTCACGATGAGACTTTTTGATAGATCACCTAGTGATGAAGATGGAAATGTAGTTACTACTGATACAGGAATGGACTACTGGTCATTCATTCCAATCAATACAACAAGCGAGTACATTGGCATTCGTCCTGATGTTAAAACAGCAGATGGTACTTATTGGGGAACTATTTATGCCGGATTCAGCTTTAGACTTGTTTCAGAAGGTATGGCAGCATTTTACGTCAGTAATGCTGGAGGAACAGGTTTTACAATGGAGCAAATAGTAGAAGACGTCATTCCTGCAGCAACACCAGTTCTTATTAGATGTAATTCCGAAAACGTTCAAGACAACAAGATTGAACCGGTTACAGGTTACTATTCATATGACTGGAAAGGAGATAATTGGTTGGGAGGTGTTTATTGCTCCATTAGCGTACCCAAGCACCGCAACACAACATTCTACGACCAAATTACCATGCGTCTCCTCGGTCTGAGTGATAATGGTGAATTGGCTTTTGTAAAGAATGTTCCTGCAGAGCGTCTATATAAAGAACAATACCTTATGGCCAACAAAGCCTATCTAAATGTAAATCCCGGTGATGCTGACGTGATGACTCATGGCGGCTACACCCCAGAAGCCATTAACTCCGTAAAGACAGATTACAATGCTACAAACATTTACACACTAACAGGTATTCGCTTACCTGACGGAGTAGCGCCAAAAGCAGGTATCTATATTAAGAATGGCAAGAAGATTATCATCAGATAAGATTCTTTAGACCAATATATAACAATACAGCCCACTTGAACGTCTGTGACTTTTCAAGTGGGCTGTTATTATTTGCTATATACGATTAGAAAATCCGTTTCGTGATACGAAGACTGACGACTGGAAAAACTTTAAAAGCATTAAACAGATCAACATAAGTCCCAACCTGTCCGCTGATATTCTCCACATCATCAGTCAGGCTGACATCTCTATATTTTCCATTAGAAAGCTTCAAACCATGATGAATGATTAGTTCTGGAGTACCTCCCCAAAACATGGCACCACAATCAAAGGAGATTTTCCAGTCATCACGTTTCTTCAGGAGATTACCACCATAACCAAAACCAAGATATGGTTTAAAGGAGTTGGAACTTGCCGTCACGCGGACCATTCCATCTTCATCAGGCTCTACGATATAAGGTGTTGACTTACTCTTATTGACACTACCATCTGGGTTATAAATATCATGAGAGAAATAACCAACAACAAAACCCATATCACCATACTGTACGAATTTTGCCCTAACCTCTGCAGGCATCTCAATACCAACACCAGATAAAGTCGGAAATTGATCAGGATCAAAACTAATCAAAGGTTTTCCAAGCTTTGCATTTTCATACATTTTATTATATATACCTGCAGATACTAAAGACACCATGGCCTCTGTAGAGTTTATAGCCTCAGCAAACTTAGATGGTCCCCAATAAAAACCTGCAGTAAAGTGCCAACGTTTGTCGTTTTGGAAGGGAAATACATCTACCAACATCTTAAAATTATTGATAGTCGGTTTACCAATCATGTCTGCATGATCTTCAATATCATAACCCGTAAAACTGTACAGAAAATCCTTGAGTTTATCAAACCGCGTCTCTTGACGGTTTCCCTCCTCATCATAACTCTTCGCAGGTTGACCATTAATGGTCATATCAAATGACATTCGCTTAGTAAAGCGCGGCATGAACTCATAGCCGAGTCTAAGCTGAGCCCACTCGGTAACAGGCGAAGCAAGATCAAAACCAATACCTGTAGTTCCTGCTGTCACAGAAACATCCAAATGCTGGAAGATATCATGCTCCTTCCAATACTGGAGTACAGGTATAAACTTAGAGTGATTTACTTCCTCCAACATGTTCATAGCCGAACCCTGTTGCTCGACACTGTCAGTCTGTGCAAATGCACTCGGTCCGAAACTGGCCATAACCAGCAAAAAAGCTAATCTTTTCATATCCTTATGATTAATCCTATATATTTATCTCATATACCATCGTCCCTCACGTTCAACCATCGGAACAATTATCTCCTCATTCGTTGAGTCTCCGAAACAAAGCATCATAAACACATTAGTGTATTTCTGGAGCGTATCGGTCTTCGTGTTAACGACGCGCACTTCATGAATACCTCGATGGAGTACCTCCTGCTGACGAATAAACTGGTGACAGTTATCCATCAACTGATTCCAATAGTCCTGTTCTGTGCCTTTCTCCAGTCCATCCTTCCCACGTAGAAACTGTTCATATTCCCCACTAATTAGATGCTCATAATATCCTTGAGCAGCTAAAGAAGCACGTTCTTCCGGTGTCACAGAGCACCCGACGATACTCAAACATCCAATAATGGCAACGAGCCCAATCCTCCATCTTGTCATTTCTGTCGAATAAATACATTAATAGGCGAACCTGTCAGCGTCCAGTTCTCACGGATTTTATTCTCCAGGAAACGCTTATAAGGCTCTTTGACATACTGAGGTAGGTTAGCATAGAACACAAAAGTCGGAATCTGCGTGTCAGGCACCTGCGATACATATTTAATCTTAATAAATTTACCCTTGACCGAAGGAGGTGGAAAGGCTTCGATGAGTGGTAGCATTACCTCGTTGAGTTTAGTTGTACCGATGCGAGCCTTACGGTTCAGATAGACTTGCTTTGCCGTCTCAAGTACTTTAAAAATACGCTGTTTCGTCAGAGCCGAAGCAAAGATGATTGGGAAATCGACAAAAGGAGCCATACGCTGACGGATGGCATTCGTGAAAGTATCAATAACAACCTGCGACTTGTCTTCCACTAGGTCCCACTTATTGACGACTACCACCAGCGACTTATTATTCTTTTGGATTAACTGGAAAATATTCATGTCCTGTGCCTCAATACCACGCGTGGCATCAATCATCAGGATACACACGTCCGAATTCTCAATAGAACGAATAGAACGCATGACACTATAGAATTCCAAATCCTCCGTTACCTTGTTCTTACGACGGATGCCTGCTGTATCTACTAGATAGAAATCAAAACCGAATTTATCATAGCGAGTATAGATCGAGTCACGAGTCGTACCAGCTATATCGGTCACAATATGACGATCCTCACCAATAAAAGCATTGATCAGACTAGACTTACCGGCATTAGGACGCCCCACGACAGCGAAGCGGGGAATACCCTCTTCCAATTCATCACCTACTTTTTCAGGAAGCATCTCCAACACCTTATCAAGCAAATCACCTGTTCCACTACCGGTAATAGCACTGATAGGATAAGGATCACCCAGTCCTAGTTTATAGAAATCATACTGATCATACAAATCCTTACCATCGTCTGCTTTATTGGCAACAAGCAATACCGGCAACTTCGCACGACGCAAGATCTGAGCAACATCCATATCCCACCCTGTCACACCATTACTGATATCACACAAGAAAAGTACCAAATCTGCCTCTTCTGTAGCAATAATTACCTGCTTTCTAATTTCCTCCTCAAATATATCGTCTGAATTAACTACCCAGCCGCCAGTATCAACAACAGAGAACTCCTTACCGTTCCATTCACATTTTCCATACTGACGGTCACGTGTCGTACCGGCCTCACTGCTGACAATCGCCTGACGCGTCTTGGTCAGGCGGTTGAACAACGTCGATTTTCCCACATTCGGGCGACCAACTATCGCTACTAAATTTCCCATCCTTCTACTATATCTTTACTCGGGATTATACCCGAAATGATTCAACTCTCTCTCTGAGGAACGCCAATCCTTGTCGACCTTCACGAAAACCTCCAAAAAGATCGGCTTCCCAAAGAATTTCTCCAATGCCTTACGCGACTCCGTACTTACCTTCTTAAGAGCCACGCCCTGATGCCCAATGATAATACCTTTCTGGCTATCACGCTCCACATAGATAACGGCATTGATATGAATATGCTTCTCATCTTCCTTGAAACGCTCTACGCTAACCTCCACGGAATAAGGGATCTCCTTGTCGTAATACAGAAGTATTTTCTCCCTGATAATCTCTGAGACAAAGAATCTAGCAGGCTTGTCCGTCAGTTGATCCTTATCAAAATAAGGCGGTGAGTCAGGCAACAATTCAAGAATCCGTTTCAACAGCATGTCTGTACCAAATTTGTTTTTGGCAGAGATTGGAAGGATTTCTGCATTTGGTAACAGTTCATGCCATTTCTCCACGATTTCACCCAACCCTTTCTGGTCACTTTGGTCTATCTTATTTATCAGAAGTAACACGGGTACCGTCATGCCTGCAACCTTTGCCAGGAATTCTTGATTTTTCTCTGGATTCTCTACGACATCAGTCACATACAGCAGCACATCGGCATCCTGCAGAGCCGACTCCGAAAATGCCAGCATCGACTCCTGAAGCTTATAATTGGGTTTCAAAACACCTGGTGTATCAGAGAATACAATCTGTGCCTCCGGCGTATTGACAATACCCATGATCCTGTGTCGGGTGGTCTGGGCCTTGAAGGTGGCAATGGAGATCTTCTCACCGACGAGTTGATTCATCAGTGTCGACTTCCCCACATTTGGATTACCCACGATATTTACGAATCCTGCCTTATGCATCTTCTTTTCTTTTTAGACAAAAAAACGCATTGCCCCTAAGAGCATGCGTTTTTCTGTGGTTAGATACGGATGTTTCTTCTCTATTTCTTTCCGTCGTATGCCCATTTATAATACGTGGCACCGTGAACGAATCCTGCTCCGAAGGCCGTGAATATCATATTATCGCCCTTCTTCAATTTGCTCTCGTTGTCCCACAATGCCAGAGGTATCGTGGCGGCACTTGTATTACCATAATGCTCAATATTCACTATCACCTGGTCCATCGGCAGATCCAGACGCTTGGCCACAGCCTCTATGATACGCATGTTAGCCTGATGAGGAACCACCCACTGGATGTTATCCTTATTCAGTCCGTTGCGATCGGCTATCAGCACGCAGTCATTGCTCATGTTCGTCACTGCATAGCGGAACACCGTGCGTCCCTCCTGATAGAGGTAGTGCAGACGGTGGTCGATGGTGAAATGCGACGGAGGACAGACGGAGCCACCAGCCTTCATGTGCAGGAAGGGAAGTCCCTTACCATCCGTACGCAGATAGGAGTCCATCAAACCGATGTTCTGCTCCTCAGTGGCTTCTATCAGCATCGCTCCTGCACCATCTCCGAAGAGCGGACAGGTGGAACGGTCTTTATAGTCTGTCACCGAAGACATCTTGTCTGCGCCTATCAGGATGACCTTCTTATACCGGCCACTCTGAATCATCGACGAGACCACGTCCAGTGAATAGATGAATCCACAGCAGGCTCCCCAGAAATCGAATGCCATAGCATTCTTCAGTCCGATTTTGCCTACAACGATGGACGCTGTAGAGGGGAATGTGTAATCAGCCGTGGAGGTGGCAACTACCAGCGCATCGATGGTATCAGGATCCACACCCGTCTTCTGCAACAGCTGTTTGGCAGCCTTACGGGCCATATAGCTGGTGCCCAGACCTTCTTCAGTCAAGATGCGGCGCTCCTTGATGCCGACACGCGTCATAATCCACTCATCATTGGTGTCTACCATTCTCGACAGTTCCTCATTCGTAAGGACATAATCAGGAACGTAGCCACCAATGCCGGTGATTATCGCATTGATTTTACTCATTATTCAGCGACTTCGTCTTCTTTCTTAATAGCAACCTTACCGCGATAGTAACCGCAGGTGGGGCATACTGTATGATATACATAATATGCGCCACAGTTGGGGCATACTGCCAGCGTAGGAGCTACAGCCTTGTCGTGAGTACGACGCTTGGCCTGACGAGTACTTGATTGTCTTCTTTTAGGATGTGCCATAATTCTATAAAATTTTAATGTTCAATCTTTAATATTTAATCTCTTCAGTTTCTCCCATCGGGGGTCTATAGCTTGGTCGGACTCCTCATCGCTGCTTCGGTCAGCTGACAGTTCTTCCAGAACTTCCGTCATGGCGGTGTTACACTTGCCGGGTGCATGCACATGCCTGATGGGTATAGCCAATGCTACGGACTCATAGATGATCCACGTCAGGTCGAGTATTCCTTCGTCCTCAGCCACAACGATGGTATCACCATCCTCTGAGTTTTCATCGCCGAGCCTCACCGTCAGTCGCACATCTGTTTCCACAGGCTGCTCCATGTCGTCGAGACAACGGTCGCAAGATATGATCAATGTGCCTACTCCATGAATCTGGATTTCAAAAAAGCCGGAAGCCTTGCGTATAGACACCGACACGTGCAAAGAACCCTTCTTCACTTCTGCCTGATCCAAAGCGCTAAAGTACGTATCGTCTAAATCGAAGACCAATGAGGTTTCATCGTCCTTCAGACCCTTTAGATCAACCTTCAGACACTCTAAATCGCACATAATCACACAATTCGGGATGCAAAGTTACAAACTTTTTTTCATATAAGACACGCTTATTTGTTTTTTTTATGTTTTTCCTTTAAAATCAGACCAATAAATGTACTTAGATTACACACTTACAGGGGATAGTGTGCAATTCTAATATCTATTTTGGCATCTCAATCCGGAACGTTGTACCAACACCTACCTCAGATGATTTGACATAAATACGTCCCTTATGATATTCCTCCACAATACGTTTGGCCAGCGAAAGACCTAGCCCCCATCCTCGTTTCTTCGTTGTGAACCCAGGTTTAAACACATTCTTAAGATCTTTTTTACGGATACCCTTTCCGTTGTCTTTCACCTCAATGATTATTCTGGAACCTTCATCATGTAACATCAAATCTATCTTTCCGCTGCCCTCCATCGCATCTACAGCATTCTTGCACAGGTTCTCTATCACCCATTCGAAGAGCGAAGCATTTATCTTGACAATTATATCATCGTCAGGCATATTTGTGGTAATCTCGACCTTTTTCGACGTCCGGCGATCCATATAGTCTACTACATGAGCCAATACCTCATTCATGGAAGCGTCCACTGGTTCTGGCAGAGAACCAATCTTAGAAAATCGTTCGGCAATCAACTCTAGACGTTTCACATCCTTATTCATCTCTGGTATCAGATCATCGTCTGGATAATTTTCCTTCAAAATCTCAACCCAGGCCATCAGACTACTGATGGGGGTACCCAACTGATGCGCAGTTTCTTTCGACAGTCCTACCCACACTTTATTTTGTTCAGCCCTCTTCGAGGACAACAAAGCGAAGATGGCAACTACCACAAAGATCATAACAATACCCAACTGCCAGTAGGGATATTGAGAAAGCCGTTTCAGTAGTGTCGACTCATCATAGCACACGAGTTGATAATCAATAGAATCACCAATCTGAATATAGTGTCCCGCGTTATACATCCTATGTCCATAGTCTGATACATAGCGGGCAGAATCCTTTTTTCGTATATCAACATTACGATAATCCATCACCTGACCGTCATGGTCGAGCACAATAACAGGTATCGTTTTATTACCTTGGATTACACTCAGCACCAACGCCAGGTCAGTATTCTCGTCAGCCTCTTGCAGTGTCTGCATGGCCTGAGCCCATACTTCCATTTTGTTTCGCTCTTCCCGTTGCAGATCCTTGACAAGCAGATGAGACACTACTAACGATGCCACAGCAATCACGATTGCCGTCACCACGAGAACAATTTTAACCTGCCTGATTCTGTCTGTCCACTGCATAACGCCCACAAAGGTAGTGCAATTCAAGTAAAATGCCAAATATATTTCAATTTATTTGCATTTCCAACAAACAAAAGAGCCCTGAAGATTTTTCTCCAGAGCTCTCACATAAAGATGGCGGCCTCCTACTCTCCCGCATTGCATTGCAGTACCATCGGCGCAGGCGGGCTTAACTTCTCTGTTCGGAATGGGAAGAGGT